>OGNS01000004.1_pt1 | contig 259103 bp, 212 predicted proteins | sample 1573571 | NCBI WGS metagenome assembly OGNS01 (sample SAMEA2581890, study PRJEB24529) | metagenome | biome: Human gut stool | place: China | collected 2011 | reverse complement strand
ACTCGCGACCCTAACCTTGGCAAGGTTATGCTCTACCAACTGAGCTATTTCCGCGATTGCGGATGCAAAGGTAGATATTTTCCTTAAACCTGCAAACATTCCGCAGACTTTTTTCACACAAAAAAGTGTACATTTTCTCCAGGCATACAAGCAGACTTTTGATTATCAACTCATTCGGCCACGATAATCTTCATAAGAAAATTGCTTGAAAACTTCAGCTTTTCCTTCTTTTGTCCACATTGCAATGGCCGGATGATGAATTCCATTGAACATATTCGTCTTTACAGTGGTGTAATGTATCATGTCTTCAAAGACGATTCTCTCCCCTATCTGCAACTCATGGTCGAAACTCCACAGTCCCATATAGTCGCCGCTCAAACAGGAATTCCCTCCAAGGCGATAGACGTAAGGGCCCGCATCGTCCATCTCTGCTCCACGCACCACAGGCTGGTAGGGCATCTCCAGGCAATCCGGCATGTGGCACGTAAAGCTAACATTGAGGATAGCAGTACGAATACCACGGTTTTCCACGATGTCCACTACCTCCGAGCTCAGCACACCGGTTTGCCAAGTGAAAGCGGAACCGGGCTCAAGAATGATTTGAAGATGCGGATAGCGTTCCTTCAACCCCTGCAACAGACGGACAAGATGCTCTACATCATAATCCTTGCGCGTCATCAAATGCCCGCCTCCTAAATTCAACCACTTAATTTGTGAGAACCAGTGGGAAAATTTTCCTTCCAAGTGCTCCAATGTGCGTTCCAGCTCGTAGGAAGAAGACTCGCAGTGACAATGACAGTGAAAACCCTCAATACCCGCCGGAAGTTCTTCGGGAAGCTGATCAGCCATTACACCGAAGCGGGTACCGGGTGCGCAGGGATTATAAAGCTCCGTTTCCACCTCAGAGTATTCAGGATTGATACGGATACCGCAGGAAATGTTGCTTCCCTCCGCCACCACTACCGGATAAAAACGGTGGAACTGCGAAAGCGAATTGAAAGTGATATGGCTGCTGCACCGCATTATCTCCGGAAAATCGGCCTCGGTATAGGCAGGCGAGTACGTATGCGCCTTACTTCCGAACTCCTCCAATGCAAGACGGGCTTCGTAGACGGAACTTGCCGTAGAGTGGTCTATATACTCCCTAAAAATGGGAAAGGAACGCCACATGGCAAATGATTTGAAAGCGAGGATTATCTCCACACCTGCGCGGTCGGCCACACTTTTTATCAGTGCGAGGTTCTTTCTCAGCAATCCTTCTTCCATAATATAGCAGGGAGAAGGGAAAAGGGAAAAGTCTTTATTTGTCATTCTTCTATCTATATTTACTATTCTAAATTGTCCGTATGTATCGTTCTAACTGTCTTTTTTAAGATACCACAGTCCTACACTCATGCCATCATCCTCTTACAAGTATCCCGCCTCTGTGTGAGACAAAAGATGCGTACTATCCTATGACAGCACTTTGAAACGCGCGAAGCGCAGCAAAAGTTGTTTGTCTCCCACATTCTTGAAGCGGATGGTGGCTTTCGCATTGTCTCCTTCGCCCTCCACTTTCAAAACTTCACCCAGGCCGAAACGTTCGTGCTCTATCAGTTGTCCCTGCTGTACACAGTTGGCAGACGCACCGGCAGAAGGCGATGTACTTGCCGTATTTGCAGAAGGCGCCACCCGTTTCAGATTACGTGGGACGGTCGGCGCAATAATCTGCTGTTTCGGTCGTACAGACACACGCTCTTTTCCTCCATACGGAGCATCTTCCCTATCAGGCGCAAAACCTCTGGCGTTCTCCCTGCGGAAAGCGGCGGCTTCCTCCTCTACCCTGCGGAACATTCCCGCATCCTGAGGCAGACGCAGGAAACGTATATCTATATCCTTCAGGAAACGGCTGGGACTGCCAAACTCCATCTTGCCATATCGGAAACGCGTCTTTGCATACGATAGGAAACAGTGTTCTTCGGCACGTGTGATGGCTACATAGAACAGCCGCCGTTCTTCCTCCAATGCCCGGGGAGAGTCACCCACCATGCCGCTGGGAAAAAGATTCTCCTCCATCCCCACTACAAACACATTCTTGAACTCTAATCCCTTGGCCGAATGTACAGTCATCAGGGTTATCTTCTCATCGTCCCCATCCTTATCCGAATCCTGGTCGGTAAGAAGGGAAACTTCCGAAAGGAAGTCACCCAACAACACGTTAGGGTTTCCTTCCTCCTGCCGTTGGGCGCAAAAATCACTCATACCGTTCACCAACTCCTCTATATTCTCCTTACGGCTCAGATTCTCGGGAGAGTTGTCTTGACACACATCATTGATGATGCCCGATTGGCGAATAATGTCAGCACCAATCTCGTAGGCATTCTTCTCCGCAGCATCTGTGATAAAGGCGGATATAAGTTCGCGGAATGCCTGCAACTTTCCCACCGTACCTTTATTGAAGTTCAAGCCATACGCCAACGGCTCACAAAGCACGGTCCACAAACTGACATTGTGCCCGGTGGCAGCAGCAATGATTTTTCCCACTGTCGTATCTCCGATACCCCGTGCAGGATAATTGATAATACGTTTGAAAGCCTCTTCATCATTGGGATTCACTATCAGACGGAAGTAAGCGATAACATCTTTGATTTCCTTGCGTTGATAGAACGACAAGCCTCCGTAAATACGGTAAGGCATACTGCGTTTGCGCATGGCTTCCTCAAAAATACGGCTCTGCGCATTGGTACGGTAGAGTATCGCAAAATCAGAGTAGGCATAGCGCTTTTCACGCCGCAGTTCAGCTATCTTATTCACCACAATATCCCCTTCTTCCACATCACTGTATGCCTGGTACACACCAATGGCCTCTCCCTTCTCCTTTTCCGAGAACACTTCCTTGCGTATCTGCCACTGGTTCTTTTCTATCAAGCTGTTGGCCGCGCGGACAATGGTCTGGGTGGAACGGTAATTCTGCTCCAGCTTGAAGACCTTCGTATCGGGATATACTTTCGTAAAATAGAGAATATTGTCAATATCGGCACCACGGAAGGAGTAGATACTCTGTGCATCATCCCCCACCACACAGACATGCTGATGGTTCTTGGCAAGTTGCAGCACGATGCTGTGCTGTGCAAAATTGGTATCCTGATACTCATCCACCAGAATGTAACGGAACTGGTCTTGATAACGCGCCAACACCTCGGGGTGGTCCCGGAACAGCAGGAATGTGTAGAACAGCAAATCGTCGAAGTCCATCGCATCCGCCTGCCGGCAACGCTCCCAATATCTCTGGTAGATGTCGCGAAGCGCCGGAACCTTGGCAGCACGGTCTCCTTCGTAAGCCTCCTTGTTGTTGGCATAGCCTGCCGGAGAAACCAGATGATTCTTGGCATTCGAGATACGCGCCTGCACCATCCCCGGCTTGTACACTTTCTCATCCAGCCCCATTTCCTTGATAATGGAACGTATCAGGCTTTTACTGTCCGCCGTATCGTAAATGGTAAACTGCGAAGTGAAGCCGATATGCCCGGCCTCGACATGCAGAATGCGCAGGAATATGGAGTGAAAGGTTCCCATCCACAGATGGCGCGCCCTCTCCGGCCCCATCTGACGGGCTATACGCTCCTTCATTTCGCGCGCCGCCTTGTTGGTAAAGGTCAATGCCAGAATGTTCCAAGGCTGGTAGCCATTCTCCAGCAGATAAGCAATCTTGTAGGTCAGCACGCGCGTCTTTCCCGAACCGGCACCGGCTATCACCAGTGACGGACCGTCATTGTATAACACCGCGTTCCGTTGTCCTTCGTTCAGTTCCTCTATATAATCGGGCATATCCGTATAATCTTAAAATGATGATATTTTTCCTTCCTTTGTTTTTACGGAGGCAAAGATAAAAAAAGCTTCGGAGACGTACGAACATTTCTATAGGTTATAGTGTTTATATAGTAAAGTTCCAAAATTAAATAATTGAAACTTATGAATACAATATTAACGATTTTAATGATAACAGTTATGACTTACGAAATGCCAAAACTTCCCTACACTAACAATGCACTGGAACCTGTAATCAGTCAGCAAACCATAGATTACCACTACGGTAAACATCTGCAAACCTACGTGAACAACCTCAACAACCTCGTTCCGGGAACGGAATTTGAAGGCAAAGACCTGGCAACCATTGTTGCCACAGCACCGGACGGTGCCATCTTCAACAATGCAGGACAAGTATTGAACCACACATTATACTTCTTACAGTTTGCCCCGAAGCCTGCCCACAGCGAGCCTACCGGCAAGCTGGCAGAAGCCATCAAACGCGACTTCGGCAGCTTTGAGAATTTCAAGAAGGAATTCAACGCGGCAGCTGTCGGCTTGTTCGGCTCCGGATGGGCTTGGTTGTCTGCCGACAAGAACGGTAAACTCCACATAACCAAAGAAGCCAACGGTAGCAATCCGGTACGCGCCGGTCTTGTTCCGCTACTCGGATTCGACGTGTGGGAACATGCCTACTATCTTGATTACCAGAACCGCCGTGCCGATCACGTAAACGAATTGTGGAGCATCGTTGATTGGGATGCGGTAGGTAAAAGATTCAAATAGACCAACGAGGTCCCACAAAGCCATGTGAAGGACGCCTTCTTGAGTTATAAAGACGCAAGAAGGCGTTTTCTTGTTTAAAGCAGCCATCTAACATATTTTAAAGAAATTCCTTGGCTTCTACCATAAGTATTCATTAACTTTGCTAAACTTAAAAGTTAAACGAAAGAAATGAAACTCATCGTAGTAACAGCACCCACATTTTTTGTGGAAGAAGACAAGATTATCACGGCACTATTCGAAGAGGGGCTGGATATTCTACATCTGAGGAAGCCGGAAACTCCCGCCATGTATTCAGAACGACTTTTAACGCTGATACCCCAAAAATACCATAAGCGCATCATTACTCATGAACACTTCTACCTACAGGAAGAATTCAGCCTGATGGGGATTCATCTAAACACCCGCAACCCCAAAGAACCGCACGATTATTCAGGACACATCAGCTGTACCTGCCACTCGCTGGACGAAGTACGGAACAAGAAACATTTTTATGACTATCTATTCTTGAGTCCGATATATAATTGCATCACAAAGACCGGAGTTACATCAGGCTTTACAGCCGAAGAACTACGACAAGCAGAAAAAAGTAAAATTATAGACAGCAAAGTCATGGCTTTGGGAGGCATTACCTCCGATAACATCCTGGAGATAAAGGATTACGGATTCGGTGGTGCCGTTATAATGGGTGACTTATGGAATAAATTCAACGCCTGCACCGACCGCGATTATCTGGAAGTAATCCGCCACTTCAAGAAGCTGAAGGAAATGGCTGATTGAGAGCGCAGGTAAATCAAAATTTACCGTACTCTTTGTATTCAATACCGGCAGGCAACGTAAAATAGAAAGTGGAGCCTTCCCCTTTCTTGGACTCCACACCTATACCTCCCCCATAGTGTTCCACAATGGATTTAGTGATGGAAAGCCCCAACCCCGTACCTTTAATATTGTAGTTCATCTTCACAAACCGTTCAAAGATGGCATGTCTTCCCACTTCATCAATGCCACAGCCTGTATCTGCCACATAAAAATAGAAGTTATGATTACTCAATCTCCTACAACCGATTTTCACACTGCCCATCTCCGTAAACTTCAAGGCGTTCCTCACCAAGTTACCTATAACTTGGGCAAAGCGCACGCGATCTACCACCAAACGGCATTGAGGCAGCCGTTCTACAAACTCCACCTGAATACCTGTGGGATGCGAGCGCATATTCTCTGTCGTGCAGACTTCATCAATCAGCGCGTTCACATCCGCTTCTCCATCATTATATTCCAGGGTCTTTGCCTCAATCTTTGAATAGTCCAGCAAGTCATTGACCAGTTGCAGCAGCGAGTCCTTGTTATCATTAATCTCCTTCAGGAAAGCCATACGGGTTTCTCTGTCCAGATCATCCATTTCGGCAAGCATAGTTGTAAAGCCTACAATAGCATTCAAAGGAGTACGAATTTCGTGAGTCATATTAGCTATGAAAGCATTCTTCAGCTGGTTGGATTCTTCGGCAACCTCATTAATGCGCTGCAACGTCTTCAACCTTTTGCTTTTACTGATGGAAATGATTATCATGATGACCAAAAGCAGAATGACAATCATGCCAAAACTGTATATCAATGCTTCATCCTTCTGATAGAGGCCGCTGGTCCAGACATCATATGCTGCCGTAATTGTTAGCATCATCGTTTATTGCTTGCTTATTACTATAAAATTATAGGAAGCAAATATACTAAAGAAAATACAAATAAATTAATAGAAACTACAGTTTTTTCCCAACAAAATGGGCCGCATGCCATTACCAAGTAAAGCATGCAGTCCATAAATTCATTATTCAGTATTATTGGTATCAGCCTTCAATGGCAGCCTGTGCCACTCTAATATAGCTATGAAAATCAATTGCAAACACTTCCTGTGTAAGCGAATGTTTATTTAAAGTTTAAAGTTTGATGGATTTTCCATCATGACTTAAAGGCATTGTTGAAAAGCTGGCTTAACTATCAGATGCTTACACTATGCTGGTAAGCTCTGAGCCTGCAACTCATATCTATTACTTCACTAAAATCTTGTACTCACCACAACCTCTACCAATCTCTCCAGACTAGGCAACTATGGTTATTTCTTTATTGGTTCACCCACCTTCTCCTTATAGAAGGATATGATGAGTGTCTTATCCTCAAGTGATTCCTCCAGACGCTTGATTTCGTCAGTTAGAACCTGAATGGTCTTGTCTTTTTCCTCCAAAACAACTTTCGTTTGGGACAGCTCAGTCGCAACTTCTGAATCGCCAATCATATTATTGGCATCTCCATGAATGGATACTGCTGCCAGATATGCAGATACGTTGTGCATATCAGAAGCATACAGATCAAAGAAATTCTTCTCCAAGGCCACACTTATATCTATAAGTTTGCCTGTGTCGATGGTTTCTTTCTCCAGAATACGGTTGATGTGCTGCTGGGGCACATGAATGCACCGTCCAAGCTCTGATTTACTGATACCTAGCTCTAGACGTCGTTTATCAATCTCCCTGCCAATATGAACATGCTTTATTCCTATACTCATAGCATACGAACAAAATTTTAATTGAAGCTCAAAAAGACATCAAACATTTATTGGCTATATAAACATAAATCATTTAATTTGGGGTGTACAAACCCATAACCATGGGGCATGGTTAAACATTAAACACCAAAGTTTTATGAATGAAATTTCTACAAAAATCCGTCCTGCGCTCGTTTCTCTTGAAGTAGGCGAAAGCATGGAGTTCCCCATCGAAAAGATGAAAAGTGTTCGAACACAAGCTTCCAAACTAGGAATGATTCTCAACCGACAGTTCAAAACCAGAACGAATCGGGAGACCTACACAATTATGGTTACACGAGTTTCGTAGACTAAACCTGAGTCCTATGAATGTTCTAGAATTCTCAGACCAAATGATTCCATACGAAGAGTTCGCCAATGACTTAGCAGCTAGAATTGCCAACATGATTCAATCCACCCATGACAACCCTGAATACATCAGTCAAAACAAGGCCTGAAGATTATTTGGCAGACGTAATGTTGAACGCTGGCGGAAGGAAAGGTTGAGCCGTGCAAACGACCAGGCAAGTTAGAATACAGAACTGCAGACCTAAGACTTCTCCAGCGGACCACTCAAAACTACTTCAAAAAAGTTCAAGTAAGAACTAAAAGAGTACGTAAGCAAGATAAAAAAGACTAGATTAAAAACGACAGCGACTATACTTAACCTCGTCATACTCCCAGAGTATAGCCACTTAATTCATTATTGGGAGACAAACCATAATAGTAGGAACTGGTTTTTATCAATTTGAATATGTAATGAGAATACCACACAAATCTGGTGTACCCCATTCTCATAGACCATTGGTATATCCAAAAAGTTTAAAGATATGATAGAATCAAAGCCAATAGTAGATCCTTTGGGAGTTCAGTAAAAAGAGCTTGTGCAGAACTGGGCGTCTGCTACAAGACATTGCGTAAATACCGGATGAACGGCTACAGCCGACAAGGTAAAGCAGGCACACAAGGATTCCTTGTATGCCGTACTGGAAAAAGTCCAGACCTTCTTTACAGACAATCTGCACGTTTCTGCCAATGATGACAGCCGTCATGCCCGGGAATATGCCTACAACCGATAGCCGGAGGACTTCTGTGCAGAAGCAGGTATCGGTTATGCGCCACGGGAAATCCATGCGTTCATGGACTTTTGCCGACAGCAGGGACTACAGGAAGAGCTGCTGATAGAGTTGGGGATACTCCGGAAAAATGAAGACGAAAAGCTCTATCCGATGTTCCGTAAACGGATTATGATTCCAATCCGGAACAAATGGGGACGCATCATCGCTTATACGGCCCGGTATATCGGCACCACCCCCAAAGCGCCCAAATACATCAACTCCATCACCAGTCTGCTCTACACCAAGGGAGAAACATTGTTCGGCATTGACTGGGCTTTCCGTCTGCGTGACGCGGCCAACTTCATCATCGTGGAAGGAGCGCCGGATGTGCTACGCCTGCAGTCCATCGGACTGGAGAATACAGTGGCCACACTCGGCACGGCCTGGAACGAGAACCAGTTTGAGATCCTGAAGCACTACACCAACTCGCTTTGTTTCATTCCCGATACGGACCTGGCCAAGGGCAGTCCCTACGGCCCTGGTTTCAAGGCGGTCATGGCGAAGGAACTGTTTGCCCAAGTAGATTCACTTGTCAAAGAGGGGCAATGCGTCAGCCTGATCGCTGGGCTGCTGCGCTATGTCAAAGACCAGATGGTCTATACCCAGTGCATCGAGCAGTTGGGAAAGATTCACGGCAAGACCCGACTGTGGCGGAGTGCCGTGGAGCAGATACGGAACAAATCCAAGAAAAGTCCTTCCTCAACAACGATGGACCGAAAGCAGGAAAAAAGCTGACCACTGTCTTCGGGAACAATGCCCAGGTGACTTTTGGCTATCTGCTTGCTACCCTATTCCGTGACATCGTGTACCGGAAGCCCCGCCATTTCCCCATCTTGAACCTGTTTGGTGAGAAAGGTACAGGTAAGACCACGCTGGCCACCAGTCTGGAGGCTTTCTTCCTTCACGATGTGGAACCGCCCAACATGGGTGTGGCTTCCGTTCCGGCCATGAACGACCGGGGTTCCCAGGCTGTAAACATTCTTGTCGTGTTTAACGAATATAAGAACGACCTCGACATCCGGAAGATCGCCTTTCTCAAAGGACTTTGGGGTGGCGGTGAACAGACCAAGAAGAACACCCAAACGGACGGCATGGCCACACAAACCATTGTCACGACCGGAATGGTCATCTGCGGTCAGGAGAAGCCTACTCAGGACATGGCGCTCTATACCCGTGTGCTATTTCTGGAATACTCCAAGACCAGCTTCAGCATTCTGGAAAAGAAGCACTACGAAGAGCTGCAGGCCATCTGCAATCTGGGCTTGACCCATTTGACCTTGGAAATTCTCAAATACCGTGACCTCTTTAAGAAGAACTTCGCAACCCTGTACGGCATCACCAAGAACGAGCTGGCCATCCGGATAGAGGATGAACAGATCCATGACCGTATCTTCGGTAACTGGGTGATTCCGCTGGCTGCTTTCCGCACGCTGGAAACCGTGCTGAACCTATCGTTCAACTACACCCAGATGCTGGAGACCTGCATCAGTGGCATGCACAATCAGAATGAACTGGCGAAGGAGAGCTCCGAGGTGGTAGATTTCTGGAACATGCTCCAGGGCTGGCAAACCATCGGCAAATGTGTGGAGAAGGTACACTTCAACATCCGTTACCTCACGAAATTCCGTCCGATGCTGACAAACACGGACATCGAGTTCAAGGAAGCCCACCCCATTCTCTACCTGAACATGGCTGCCATCTCCTCGTTGTTCAGCAGCCGGAAATCCACCCAGAACATCACGGCCAACCGCTCGTCGTGGTCCACCATCCTCTCTTACCTGAAATCTCATCCGGCCTTTCTCGGGTTAAAACAGATATGAAGAGTAAGGAACGTCTAAACGCGAAAATATTTGCGTTTGCTGGGCGAAATACAGGAAGAATGGTTACAACAGTATGAGGTAACCTCCTTACAGTTGGCCCTCTCTACCATAGCAGCCACCAACCATGTGTTCTTTAACGACATTGCCAAACAGATATATGCCATCACCATCCCCAATATAGAAACCTTAGACAATCCGCAAAGCTATTTTTCTGCCGAGGAAAATAAAGGCATTTCCATTTTGGGCAGACGCACCTTGAGTGAATATCTGTATTACCTGAAATAGACGGATGAAGAAAATTATGACATCCTAACCGATGGTCTCAAGCAGTTGATATCCGGCATTAGTAAGTTTTCAGCAGAAGCTATTACATTGGCAGACGGACAAAGCAAACTATATGACGTACGCATCAAAGAAGTACACAATGTTTCTGCCACCAGCATTCGTCAACTCTCCAGTGGCAGTAAACGGATTATACTCCCTCCTGTTCACGCTGTGCATGGCAGCCAAGAAGCAACATATTCCATTGATAATGATCAAGGAAGCCTGCCTTTACCTCGGGGTGCACCAATGTACCATCTACGACTACATCAACAATCCCGAGCGACCTTTGCCTTTTATCCGGATCTACACCGATAAAAGGGGCATCCTCTTCCAGGGAAGTGACCTCATTGCCTACAAGGAAGCGGGTCTTCCAAGAAGAGAGCGCAAGTTCAAGGACAGCCCTCGTGAATAGAAGGCTGCCTTTGGACTTGCCGGGCAGCGGAACTCAGTTCCACTGGCTCCAGGGCAGACCAGCCAAAACGGATTTGCCGTCTGCCTCGGCAAGCTGGCATCCACGAAGGACTCAATCTCCTTCACCAGGTTACTGACCTTGCCGTCCTTCATTTCTGCCGTGAAGGTAAACGGCACACCGCTCAAGGTCTTCCGATGGAAGTCAAAGAAGAGCCTGCCTTCCTTGTACTGAGTGGAAGCAGTCCAACCGAGTTGGGCTGCGATACTGAATATATTTCCATTCCTCATATCTCAGACTAAACCTACTGTTTGAGACCTTCCCGGTCCGTGACGGATAAGGCAGGTCATTTTGTTGTTACTTTCACTTCGTTCTCACACTCATTCACCCATTCTTGCAAAGAACTCCTGCAACCAACTGTCATACAACTTCTTCAGCGGCACCGGATGGAAGTTCTCCTGCTGCCTTACTTGTAGTTTGCCGAAGCCTTGTTTGGTCAAGTCCAACTCAATGTCCGACAGCTCATTCAAGAAAATGTAGCCGTATTCGTCCTCCATCAGCCCGATGACGATACCGAAGAGGATGGTGTCGTTTCCTTCCTTTTCACCTTCAAGAATGAGCCACTACACGCCACCGAGCGCAAAGATGGCACGGCAAATAGCGTCCTTTCCCTTACCGTCCTGGGAATAGAGAGGAAAACCTTTCAAGGCTTCCTCCAACTGTGTTATCATGAGTCTGCACATAATTATATCATTTAAGTTGGTTACGTTTCCGATCCCTCTTGTGAAGCCCTTTAGAGCTTCTTGGTTGGGAAAACCGTTTTACATGCATCCCCTCACTGCGGACACCAGGGAGAATAAAGCAAGTGGGAGGACAGAGGACTTTACGGAATACCCAATTTGGCACAAATTGTAGAAGGCTGCTGGAAAGTCCTCCGTCCGAAAGCGTCAGCGGCACTTGACGTTTCTCCCGTCCGCAGTACCTTTGCACGTACAAAACGAGTTGGACCAAGAAGCTCCAATGGTTCCAAGACTTTCCTGAACATGACTCCAAGGGAAAGAATTAGCTCTAACAGGTTATCCTAGATAAATTCCTCATGAAAGCTTGCGCAACCCAATAACCCATCCATCTTGAAGATATGCTTCCCGAAAACCGTTGCCGTTGTGAGAACCTATAAAGTGAAGCGAAGTGGAGCCTTGCAGGTTCTCTCTATGGCAACGGACTGGAGTCCTCCATTCGTAGCAAAAGCCAATCAGCCGAGCTTTGCTTGGTGTCGCAGACACGGAGCAAACCGGATGGCGCATCGTCCCCAAAAGGTCGTCACTTCCGACATCGCATGAAATACGATAAGTCGGAAGTGGCGGCCAACATCTGTGAGCCAACTGCCAAAACCATTCAATGGCTCTACTTCCGCAAGCGCCAGCCTGCGTTCGGTAGAGTTATCGTGTAATTTTCATAGAAAAATCAATCAAATAATCAAACAAATATTGTATATTGTCATTCTAATGTTTTATCTTTGCGTATTACTACAATCAATTTATCATTATGGCAGAATTAAATAGGCTAAAAGTGGTTCTCGTTGAGAAAAAGAAAACAGCCAGATGGTTAGCAGATAAAATGGGTAAAGACCCTGCTACGATAAGCAAATGGTGTACTAACACATCACAGCCATCTATAGAAACTCTGGCAGAGGTGGCCAAATTGTTAGAAGCCGACATTCGAGAATTGCTAATACCTACCAATAAACAATAAGAGCAACATGAAAAATTCGGATATAGTCAATCTACTTAAATTGCGTTTTGCTGTTTACAAAGCAGGATGCGGCAAGGGACTTTGGCCATGCTTGGAAGATAATGCAGCAAAGGAATATATGAATTACCTTTTTCCTAAGTCTTCCAAATTGGCCTTTTATAATTTGATGATTAATATCGTCCAAAAGACCCATGAGAATTTTATACCTAAAGATATGTATAGCCTTTTCAAATGTCCGATACAAATAGAAGAGGAAACTTATGTCTATCTTAAACATCATTTGGACGATGACGTAAACTTAGGCATGGAGCCACTTGATTTCATCAGTTCCATGGCTACAGTGGCATGTGATCCTTGTTTTGAAGCTATAAATATTGGAAAGCTGTCAGATGATATAGACAATTCTCTAAGAGTGATGGCCTATCATTACACAAATTTATTCACCAACAGTTATTGCTGTTATCCATATTTCAATTGATGAGGAATCCTAAATACACAACTCAGTTAACTCATGGCACCGGCATGATTAATGAAACACTGTCTCTGCTCTCTATTTATCAGGAAGGCATGGACAAGGATGCGCTCATTAAGTGTGTGAAAGAAAATGATTGCCTGTCATGCAAAACGGAAAATAGACTGGTTCATATTATCTATGATGTCTTTTTCCAGAGATTTATGAAAGTAAATCCCAATGTGCCTCTTTGGCTTAAACTCATTCGTGAGTGTGGATTGTCATTGAAGCATTTTACTCAACTTCTCATGGTCTATTGTGCTCGCGAAAACGCTGTATTTTTCGATGCCGTCACAAAAATTTTGAATTCATGCAAAAATGAAGACCTGCATATTGTTGATAGGGATGCCTTCACAAAATACGTTGAAAACCTAGTAAAAGAAGGCAGAGCAAAATGGAGCGAGTCTGTACAGAAGCGTAACGCCTCTTATGTCCGTTCATGTTTTATCGATTATGAAATGATTAACCGTAAAGGCGAAATCCTACCTTATGAAGTGAACGACTTTACAATTCTTTATTTTATGCATGAACAGCATTTTGCAGGAATGTCAGATATGGCTATTTGGGAAATGGAAGAATGGCGCCTCTTTAACCTGACTCGTCATCAAGTGTTGGATAGAATAATGAACCTTAGTCTCAAAGGTGCCTATATGGCTCAGACATCTGGTGAATTGCTTACTATTTCATGGAATTACAAATCAATGGAGGAGTTTATTAATGCAACTTTATGAACAAAAATTTGAGGAAGCACTTGCTTATTTAAGTCGTCCTGATATACTTAATCCAACAGGCGACCGCCCCATCTGCTATGTGAATTATGATGTAGAGGATGCTATGGAGGTATATCGTATGATTCCCCTTCATTTGATTCCCAAAGCTAAGTTTCATGGCTTCGCCGATGTAAAAATACTTTCTATTGGCAAAGTTCTGCAAGAGTATATTCACAACCATGAATATTATGATGAAGTATGGGTAGATGAAGACAATGAATTTGATCTTTATGAAAGTATTCGGCAAGAAATACAAGACAATTCGGTTGTTGCCAATTCTATTCTTGCTGTTCAACAAGAGATGATGGCCACAGCTCACCCTTTGCTCATCCTCAAGGATCTTGAGCTTCTTCATCCTTATGATAAGATTGGTCGCATCGAACAGTTGATATACAACAAGATTGACCTTCCTATCTTAATTCTCTACCCCGGCAGCGCTCAAGGTATTGCCAAAACATTTTTAAATATTTATCCCATGGACGGTAGCTATCGTTCAAAAAACTTCTAAGACATGAATACCATAAAAGAACTATTTGATTCGTCCAAGGACATCAATCGCCGAATTGAAAGTGTTGTCACTTTTGCAGATAATAGCGAGGAGAATCTAAAAAACGAAATCAATGAATATGTAGTAACCGACAAGTTGCACGATAACTATGAAAAGGTTATCGAAGAACTGGAGTCTGCATTCCGTGATTCTTCCAACGAAGTAGGTGTTTGGGTATCTGGATTCTATGGCTCTGGTAAGAGTTCATTTGCCAAATATTTGGGATATTCTTTCCAGCAGTCATTAAAGGTGGATGGTATCAGCTTTGGGGAAAAATTGATGAATCGTATTGAAGATAATGCACTCAAGACCTTGCATCGTGCGGTTATCCAAAAGTATGATCCCCTGGTTATTATGATTGACCTTACCACTGAAGCTACAGCTGGTATTGCATCGACAGTGAGCGATATAATGTATTACGAAACGTTGAAGCTCATTGGCATCAAAGCTACCGACCCTAAACTAATGGATTTTATTTCCATTCTTCAAGAAGAGGGTAAATATGATCAGTTCTGCGAAATGGTAAAAGCAGAGGGGAAAGACTGGGAGGTTATTCAATCAAAGAAGTTGATAGCCAATAAATATGCTGCCAAATTTGCACCAATCATATTGCCTGAATATTTCTCCTCTTCCGAAGAGTATAACGCTATCAAAGTTGAATCTGTTGAGAATGAAACTGATCGCTTCAAACGACTCTGTTCATTAGTTAAACAAAAATATGGCAAAGAACGCATTATCTATGTACTCGACGAAATTGGTTAATACGTAGGAGGCAGTGAAGATTTGATTCGCAGTATGCAGGGAACCATGCAAATCCTAAAATCTCAATTTAAAGGAAATGTTTGGCTCATCGGTACTGCTCAACAAACCTTGACAGAAGATAATCCTCAAGCACAAGTTAACTCAGATAAACTCTTTAAACTCAATGACCGTTTCCCCATCAAGGTTGATATAGAAGCTGATGATATCAAGGAAATCATCACAAAACGACTGTTGGGAAAGTCACCACAGGGAAAAGAAGTATTGACTGCTCTGTTCAATCGCAATGAAGCGTCCATTAAGTTGGAAACGCGATTGACAAATATGGAACGTTCGCTGTATATGAAGCCATTGACCAGCGAATTGTTTGCCAATCTCTATCCATTCTTACCCGTTCATATTGATATCTTGCTGGCTTTACTTCAAAAGCTGGCAAGCCGAAGTGGCGGCTCCGGTCTTCGTTCAGTCATCCGATTGATTAGAGACTTATTGGTAGATGGCCATTTGGCAGAATGCCCTTTAGGCAAGATGGCTACGCCGGATTTGTTCTATGATGCTCTTCATCCGTATATGGAGAAGAATCAAGACTTCCGCGAAATTGTCATTTCCGCCAAAAAAGCCATCGAACTTTATAGTAGCAACCCATTGGCTGTGAAAGTATGCAAGACGATAGCCATTATGCAATTGTTGGACGACTTTTGTTTGTCGTTCGACAATCTCTGCTCCTTGCTATTCCAACAGATTGGCCATCCATTGAGCAAACCGGAACTCCGTGCTTTACTGGATGAAATAAAAGACACAGCCGGCGTTACACTCCAAGAAATTGATGGACGTTTCAGATTCATGACCAATGCCATTCTTAGCGTCCAAGATGAACGTTCCAGAATAAATGCAACTGACTCTGATAAATTCAAAGTCATGAAAGAGTTGGTGCACGATATTCTATCCCCGGCTCCATCTGTTAGCATTTATGGCTCTAAGACAATTAGTGCAACGGTGGAATTATGCCGTGGCAGACAGAATCCCGTGTTGATTCCGGGAGGTGACATCAAACTGAACGTTCGCTTCGTGGACGCCAGCGACTTTGAGAAAGTGCATAATGCGCTCCTGACTGAAAGTACAAAAGTGGAAAATAAGCAGACCATGTTTTGGGTTTGCACCTTGCCGCAAGATATAGAGCTCTTGCTAATTGATGTGGTGAGAGACGAAACCATTTGCAACAATCATCGGCATGATACTAATAAGGAAATCCAAGATTACCTGCGAGCGCAACAAGCAGATGCCGATAAGAATCGTCAGGAAATCACACGCATTTTACGTCAATCACAAAACAACAGCGAAACCATCTGCAAGGGTTCGCCTACATCTGTAAATGGAGAAACTTACAAGACGCAAGCCTTGAAGAGTTTTGCCGAACAGGTTTACAACAAATATCCTTTGGCTTCGCGTAGCATGTCAGCTTCTGTTGTTAGTGATTTATTGGCTTATGAAGATTCTACCAAGCTGCCCGAGTCGCTCAATCCATTTGGCATTGTAGGCGATAATGGTGTTATAGAAACTGGTCATGCTGCGTTTGCTGAAATAAAGGATTATATCGCCTCAAACAATGATGCTAATGGTGGACAACTATCCGACCACTTCAGCCGTGCTCAGTATGGCTGGAGCAAAGATACCATCCGCTATTTAGTAGCATTGATGTTGAAGGCCGGCATTATCGTGGTAAGAAGTGGTGCTCAGTCATTTAAAATGTTCACCAAGAATGCTGCTGAAGCCATGAAGAATAATACATCGTTCAGCCACCTTGGGCTGTCTCTTAATACAGATGCTCACTTAAAGCCGGCAGAAATGATGATGGCTATGACTACCCTGAAGGAATTGTACAACCCGCAAGGATTATCTCCTATTCCAGCCAGCATAGCCAAAATATCATTAAAAATCGCCACGCAACGTCGAACAAAAGTGGAACAATTAAAAGACACTTTTGAAAAACTGAAAATGGCTGGAACATCTACTGTTAGTCAAGCGGTGAATTATTTGGTTAAGATTATCGAATCAGAAGGTGCCGAAGCACCTTATCTCTTTGCCAAAGACAAAGCTTGTGCTGATGCATTAAGGTTTGTCAACCTGGTGTTCAAAGCGGAGGAACAAGGGAAGGTTATCACTTCTATCAAGAAAATCCAAAAACGACTGAATGATGCCCAACGCTTGCCGCAACTCCCCACTCTGGAAATATTGAAGAATCAATTGGGAGAAGATGAACAGGCCTTCAACGATATTATGCTCGATCCAATCTGTTTTAATCACACTGCAGAATATGCGGATTTGGCTTCACGCATTGACAATGAAATTGAGCAGGCTTGCATGCACTTCTATACGGAGGCTACTCTCTTCATCAATCAGAAGAACAGCGAAATTCGTGGTTCGGAAGATTTCTGTTCATTGAAAGAGGAACAGAAGCAGAGCATCGAAGTCTTGATGAGTAAAATTGCTATTCAAGAGGGTAAAACGCTCGAACTTTTGCAGGAAATGTGCAATCAATTTACTGCTTTCTACGCTCCTCTAGGTCTATTCGATAGTCTTGAGCGAAAAGTGAAGGATTTTGTAGCAGCCAACAAACCGGCTGTTACAACGCCTGCTGAGGACGATGATACCAATCGCCCCAATGAAAGCAGTGACGAAACTGATGCCGAAAATGCTTCAGGAGCTAACGAACCTACACCAACAGTCGTTCGTCGTCAGATTAAGCGCCGCCTCACTCAGCGAAAGGATGTTGAGTCGCTTATTAATGAGTTGACTCGTCTATTGCCTCAAATGGATGAGGGCGTATCCATTGATCTTTCTTTTATTGACTAATCAAAACTTCTAGTTATGATTTCTACATCAGGACGCAAAATATTAATGCAGTTTGTGAGCGACGTCAAGACGTTGCTCACAAACAACATCATATCTTCTCTGCAGCAACATTATGGTATTTGGGCTGACGGCCGGGTTATTCCTGTCAGCCAACTAACTACAAGTAATGCGGATATTATTTATCGTGTTCGCATGCTTCGTGGCCGTTTGCAATACATCAAAAACAGCCTTCCTGCAGATAGTACAGATATCGACAAAAAAGCAGTGCAACAGCTTACAGCCGAACAAGCGTTCACCATATTGAATCGTTTTTGTGCTGTACGCATGTGTGAAGAACGTGAATTGATTATGCCCTCTATCGGTGATGGCTACGATTCTGCCGGCTTCGTCAGTTATGATATGGTAACCGGACAGGGCAGCGTGGGCTCCCGTTACGAACGCTACTGCTGGTATATCCAGTCACTCTACGATGAATTGTCTATCGAACTTCCATCGGTTTTCGACCGCTATTCTCCTTATGGATTGATGTGGCCGGATGAAACGACATTGACCAAACTCTTTGACTTAATCAACAATGAAAATCTTACGGCTTTCTATGATGACCAGACTGGCGAGACGGTAGACTTCTGGAGGGAAGACGAAACTTTGGGCTGGATTTTCCAGTACTATAATTCATTGGAGGAACGTCGCAAGATGCGTGATGAAAGCAATCGTCCGCGCAATAGTCGAGAAATGGCGGTGCGTAACCAGTTTTTTACGCCTGATTATGTCGTGCGTTTTCTCACAGACAATTCTCTGGGCCGTATTTGGTATGAAATGACCGGTGGTAAGACCTCTATTACAGATTTATGCCAGTATATGATTCATCGGCCTGACGAGGTACTGACGCCACGCCCTATTAAGGAGCCGACCGAATTGTCCATGCTTGATCCTGCTTGTGGCTCTATGCATTTTGGGCTATATATCTTCGATGTTATGGAAGCCATCTATATGGATGCCTGGGACAATCAGCCCGAATTGTTGTCACAATATCGCTACACGGAGACCCGAGAATCTTTTGCTCGCTTGGTTCCCAAACTTATTTTGGAAAACAACATTTATGGTGCGGAGATAGATCCTCGTGCTCTGCAGATTGCCGCTCTTTCGCTGTGGCTCCGTGCTCAACAATCGTGGAGTAATTTGGGCATTCCTCGCGAGGAGCGTCCGGTAATTGAGCGTTCACACCTGGTATTGGCTGAGCCGATGCCGGGCAATAAGCGTATGCTCAAATTATTGACCGAACAATTGGACAAACCCATGCAACGCTTGCTGATAAAGATATGGGACAAGATGAAGTATGCAGGCGAAGCGGGCTTGCTCATTAAGATGGAGCAGGAAATAGAAGCTGAAATTGAAGATTTACGCAAGAATTGGAGTGAAGTAAATAAATATGTAGATGCCAGTTTATTTGATTCGGAGGAAAAGATAAAAGAAATTGGCGCTGTAAACAAAAAGCTTCATGTTCTTATCAATAAGAAGGAAGCCAAGGAAGCTTTCTTCGCTACAGTTGTAGAGAAGTTGCAAGGGGCATTGCACACGGTTTCTTCTCGTCTGTCGGAAGAAGAAGGCTACGAAAATACCTTGTTTGCCAATGATGCGGTACGCGGGTTTGCTTTCATTGAACTGTGTCAGAAGCGATACGATGTAATTTTGATGAATCCGCCTTTTGGAGAAGGATCAGAAAGTACGATTGACTATTTAGATACCCATTATTCCTGTTGGTGCAAAAACCTTGTTTGCGCTTTCTTCGATCGCATGCAAGAATTATTGGTCAACGATGGACTCGTTGGGGCTATCTTTGACCGTACTGTGCTCATCAAATCCTCTTACGAACCATTCCGCAAGAAAAATATTTGCGGTTATATTTCAGCTTGTGCAGACACTGGATGGAATGTTTTAGATGCTAATGTAGAAACATCAACGCTAGTAATCAGTAAAATAAGTTCAAACAAGGAAGGAGTTTTTATAGACTTATTGGATACGGACAACAAGGAAAGTAAACTTGAAAACGCTATAAAGAATTCTGATTCTATCTCAGACGTTTATTGGTCTAAGTCTATTGATTATTCAAATCTTCCTAATACTGTAATTGGTTATAAATTTGACGGAAAACTACTAAATCTATTTAATTGCAAGAATATCGAACAGAGAGGAATGCCTGCACAACGAGGAATGGCACTTGTTGCAGATGTGCACTTTAGATTATTTTACGAAAGCAACAAACAGCTACTAAACGTGCGTCATATATACGAAGGAAGCGGATACACTCTCTTTTATACTCAATATAGAGACTTTATGATCTGGGAAAGAAATGGTGATATTGCTAAGACCTATCCCAACTTTAGGCCAACAGGTATTGATTCGGTTGGAAGTTCAGGCCTCTGCTATGGTAAACGTGGAGATATTCTAGATGCACATATTCTTAAAAGAAACCTCTATTTTACGGTAGAAGGGCAAACTATTCCCCGCTTAAATAAAGAAAGCTCTTTTACAATGCTATCATATATCAATTCTATTGTATCGCAATATGCAATAAATCAATATACTGGTCAACATAAGCCTTCTGGCTATATGAATCTTCTCCCCATGCCCGACTATGCCGATCGTCAGGCTGATATTGAGCGCATTATTACTGAAATCATTGACATCAAACGCTGGTGGTTCAGTTTAGATGAAACCAACCTGGAATATCATGGCTTGATTGCACAGATTATGCATGGTCACCATTTAGGAGAAAGTTTAGATCAACTGCAAGAAAAACTTACTGCTGATTATACCCGCTACCAAGAGTTAGTGAAAGAAAACGACGACTTATGGATAGACTTGGCAGAGATTGAAGTAGACAGTGACTTCAGAGCCACGCTCAATGCCTATAAGAGTTGCCGTCCTTATGAAGAACTACTCTCCATCGATGGTGCCAGCAATGGGAATGTCATCAATAAACAAGTGATGGCGCAAGAAATCGTCATGGAGTTGGTTGGCATGGCTTTCGGCAGATGGAATATCCGCTATGCAGCCCAGCCCGAAACCATTCCTCCCTTTGGCGATGTATTCGACGCCTTGCCCTTTATGCCAGTAGTATCGTTCCAGTCTGAAGAAGCGCAGCTATATCCGCTTACACTACCGACTGACGGCATTCTGATAGGTGATGATCAGCATCCTGACAGTTTAGTAAAGCGCGTGCAGGAAGTGATGCACAGTCTCTGGAAAAATGATGCAGATGAAATGGAAAGCGAACTCTGCCAGTTAATAGGTGTAGATAGTTTGCAAACTTATTTGGAATCGCCTAATGGTTTCTTCGATTACCATTTTAAGCGCTATACCAAGAGCCGCAGAAAAGCACCTATCTATTGGCCGGTTTCATCACCGGAGGGCGAAATTACCCTTTGGGTGTATTATCCCCAACTGAGTAGTCAAACACTGCCTCACTTACTCTTGTTGTTGAGCAAAGAACATACCGCTGCACAAAGCGATTTGACAGCAGCTCAACTGGCTAACGATAAGAAACGAGAGGCAGCCTTGCTCAACCTAATGGGCGATATACGCACATTGGAGGCAGAACTCCAACAATTGAATGATTTGCCATATAAGCCCAATCATGATGATGGTGTTCCGGTAACAGCAGCACCATTGCGCAATGTGTTCCGCCACAACGCATGGAAAAAGGAATGCCTGAGCAATTGGGAGAATCTACAAAAGGGTGAATATGACTGGAGCCATTTGGCTTATGCTCTCTATCCGGCTCGCATCCGAGACAAAGCGAAAAAGGATTGGTGCATGGCCTTGACCCATGGTCTTGAGGAATTGTGCGAAAACAAGCCCAAGGAAAAGAAACCAAGAAAAAAATGCAGCGAAGGACCAACGATGCAATTGTTTGACTTATAAACACTTCTATCTATATGGATATACAAGGACATATCATAGATGTTTGGATTGGTAAAACCAGCAAGGAACATCCCATTATAACCATTTATGACCCCGAGGGCAAATACTATTCGCTTTTGCCTTTGGTGGCAGAGCGAGGTGTACAGGTAATCGACACCACCCGAGAATTGATTCATCATAGAGAAGCGGCTTGTGACTATTGGATGAACGAGTTGGCTCAAAACGAAGATGCGCGCCTGCTGATCTATCGCAAATCAGCTGTCCCCAAAGATAAAAAACGGGTGTATGACCCCTTTATCGGAATGACGCAAATTGGTGCCCGCTTTCCCATCGGTCCCAATGACTCCTATATCAACCTGTGCAAAAACTTCCTTCACGGAAAAACAGAGGCTATTGATGAATTGTTTAAGAATGGCACAGCCAGCTTTGCCAACATCAATGCCCTGCAAGAGGGTGTAAATTATCCGGAGCTGGAGACGCTTACCGGTGGTAAAAGCATGGTAGAGATTACCTTGAATCTCTTGGCTTTAAATGAGATAAACAGCACTGCATGGATGAGTGAATGGAAGAGCTTCGGTGAAAACCATTTGCCCGGATTAGACAGTAATGGAATTACGTTGAAGGATGTCAAGCAAAAGCTATGGCAATACTTGCTCTTCAGCGAATTCGTGCACGACCTGCCCGGAATTTTGCCTGCGGAACTCAACACCGTGGCTAAATGCCCGAAAGAGAACATGGAGAGCATAAACAACCTCTGTCAAAGCATCCGCAACCGTACCGATCTTCGTGACGAATATGTAGAACAGGCTCAGGCTATTACCAGTCGTTTACATCTGGATAGTTTGTTTGCTGATGCGATTGATTTAGGTAAAATAGTAACATTTGCCTTTGAAAACAAGGTGGAGTTCAATATCTATTTGGACCATCTGCACAAAGGTGAATACACGGAAGCCACGTTATTGGTAGCAAAAAACAAAAAGAGCGTTTGGTATCAGGCTAATGCCGGTGTGGCATTATTCTGGAATTTAACCGACCAATGTGAACGAATGATGCAGTGCATTCGCCAGCCTTTGGGCGATTTGGATAGCTTGAAGGATTTTGTCCTGTGGTACAGCGAAGAAGGCTATAAGGTTGATTATGCCTTCCGCCGTTTTCAGACCATTCTGACCGGTTCGGATGTTGACACACCACAGATAAATGAATTAGCGCAGTTTGTATATCGTAACTATCGAAACTTTACCGAACAAATACAGAGTCGTTATCAGAAACTCATTGAAGAAGAAGGCTATCCAATTGCAGGCATCAACTGGAATATACAAGCTTGGAACAAGGGAATTGCACCCCTCCTAAATGCCCACAAACGAGTAGCCATCATCTATGCCGACGCTTTCCGTTTTGAGATGGGTAAGGAATTGGCTCAAAGCCTGGAAAACAGTTATACCGTCAGCATACAGCCTTCGGCCGCTTACGTCCCTACGGTAACCAGATTTGGCATGGCTGCCTTACTTCCTGACGCAGAATCAAAGTTGCAGTTGGCTGTTGAAGATGGTAAACTGCAGCCTTATCTTGAAGGGAAAAAGGTAGATTTACCGGCAGATCGAATCAGCTATATTGAAAGTAAAGTGCCTGCGCATGTTAAGCTGATGGATGTACGATCCGAGGATTTCCTCTCAGCTAACGTCACCTCGGATGTGAATTTGCTTATCATTCGCAGCCAATCAATCGATGCTGCGGGAGAGAATCTAAACAGTGTAGGCTATTCTGAAATGGAAAGTGAAATGCGACTGTTTACCAAGTGTATCCGTGCTTGCAAAAATTCAGGTTTCGACAATGTCGTCATTATGGCCGACCATGGTTATATGGTACAGCCCAAATACCAGGCTGGAGACAATATGAGCAAGCCTGTTGGTACCAGCGTAATGAACGAACGCCGTAGTCAAGCAGGTGATCTGAATGGAAACGAAAATTCATGGCTCTATACTCCTGAGCAAATCGGTGTGCATAGCCAAGTCTATCGTTTTGCATTTGCCAAGCAATATGGCATCTATGAAAAGAATAAGATCTATTTCCATGAAGGTTTGTCGCTGCAGGAAAACATCGTTCCCATCCTGACTGTTCAATTGACAGAAGAGCGCAAAAAAGATGCTTTCCGTCTTGAGCTGACTTATAAAGGAAAGAACAGTGGCATTGTACGTGTTAATCGTCCGCTCATCGAATTAAACTTTAGCGGTGTGGATTCACTTTTCCGCCCTGAACTGTGCATTGTCAAGATGGTAGTAACCGATGCATCCGGAAAAGAAGTGGGTCGTGTGGTTGAATCGACATTCTATAATGAGACAACAGACTTGATTGCAATTCCAAGTGAATGCGACAAGTGTAAGCAACCCATAGAAATTAACGAAGGCGTAGAAGGTGATATCATTGTGATGGCCCTTGATCCAGATACCAATGTGACATTAGCTTCTATTCAATTACAAACTGAATTTGATTTTTAAACAATGGACAGACTAGATATAAAGCTCAACGAATACTTCCCTGGAAAGGTCGTACGAAAGGATTTACTGCATGAAATCAAACAGACTGTAAATGTGCCTTCATTCGTACTGGAATTTCTTTTGTCACGTTATTGTGCCTCGGACGACCCAGATGAAATTGAGGAAGGTAAAAAAGCAGTGTTGCAAATCATCGAGAAGAACTACGTAAAGCCCGATGAAAGCAATAAGGCTCAGGCTATTGTGGAACAAAAGAAGCGCCACAAGTTTATTGATAAGATCCATGTGAAATATGTGGAGCGAGAAAAACGTTATTGGGCCGAAATGGAAAATTTCGGTTCCAAACGTATCGCCATCAATCCGCAGTTTTATCAGAAAAACGAAAAACTGCTTGAAAGTGGTATCTGGGCTGAAGTCACATTGGCTTACAATGAAGTGCAAGAGGATGACTATGCCTTCTATGTAGAAGATTTGCGCCCCATCCAAATAGCACGTTTTGATGAACAAAAACTGTTTGAAGGCCGTAAAGGATTCACTACGGATGAGTGGATAAATGTTTTGATACGCAGTATCGGTATCAATCCGGACTGGTTGGCAGAACGTAGCCGCTCTCTAAAGGGAGACAAAGATGGCAAACGACTGAAATTCCATATCTTGTCGAGATTCATCCCATTGGTACAAAACAATTATAACAGCATAGAACTGGGAGGTAGAAGTACCGGTAAGTCGTACTTTTACTCGGAGTTCTCTCCCTATTCCACCTTGCTGTCCGGTGGGCAAGCCAGTACTGCGACATTGCTGTACAATAATCAGCGTAAACAAGTTGGTGCAGTGGGATTTTGGGACAATGTGGCTTTTGACGAAGTAGCCAACATGAAGATTAAAGATGCCGATACCATTCAAATCATGAAGGATTATATGGCAAATGGACGCTTCAGCCGAGGACAGGAAGTGACCGGACAGGCTAGTTTTGCTTTTGTCGGTAACTTTGACTTGAACATACCCACTATAGTCAACAGCTATGATCATGACTTATTGGCCACTTTACCCAAGGCATTCGACTTTGCTGTTATCGATCGGTTCTACAATTATATACCAGGCTGGGAAATACCCAAGATTGACGATTCTGCCTACAATAACAACTATGGCATGATTTCTGACTACCTGTCGGAAGTCATGCACTACCTCTTTGACCACAACAGTGACTATCTGCCCATATTGAATAAATATCTCAAAGTAGGTGACAATGTAGAAGGCCGTGATAGTCGTGCGCTTCAAAAAACTGTACTTGGCTTCTTAAAACTCATTTACCCCATAGGTGAACCTACGCCTAAGGAGTTTGATGAGATTGTAGCGTATGCTCTAGAAGGTCGTCGACGTGTAAAAGAACAATTGAATAAGCGTAAGCCTGATGAAGAATACGCTCGCATCAATATGTCGTATATCAACAAAGATGGAGAAAAAGTTGTGGTATGGTGTCCGGAAAGTAAAGATTCAATGGCTACACAGGATCCTAGAAAGACTGGGGATGTAGAAATTGTTATTGAAAAACAACCAGCAGCCTTTAATCCTCATAAATCTAAGAGCACAGAAAAAGAAGCGGTATGCCAGAAAGAATATTTGCAAGAATTTACACCTGTACAAGCGACAACTGCACCTAATGCAATAATAGACAATGATCCAAAGCCCAAATCGCTTGCTATTCGGTATGGAGATACAGGCTACAGCTACGATAAGCTATTTGCTGATTACTTGGAAGGGGCAAAGGTTATCGAACTGCAAGAGCCCTACCTATCACATGGATATCAAATGCAAAATCTAACTCGCTTTATTGAATCCATTGTAAAAATAGGTGATTGTAAGAAGATTATACTTACCACCAAAATGGGTGAATCCATTGATGAAACACAAAAGATTCAAGATGGGCTGGAACAACTAAAGGCGGCTCTGCAAGATACTGGGATTGATTTTGAATTCACATTCTCAGATTTAATTCATGCAAGGTACATCATCACCGACAACGGATGGAATATCTCCCTTGACCGCGGCTTGCATATCTATCAAAACATTGGTCGCAACTTCTATCTTATGGGCTATTATGACTTGGATTTACGCCCTTGCTTGGAAACAAAAATTGTATATACTAAAGTTGAATAAATATGTGGTCAGATAATGAAACAACGCAAGATTTACTTGGTTATCAGGTTCATGCAGACTTGCTTAAAAAGATAATGGATTTCATCGCCAAAGGAACAGAGGTCATTCAAGTATCAGAGGTCGCTAAAGGAACGGTGGACTTTCGTCCAGTTGGTATAGGGTGCATTCACCCGGCATATCGCATGCTTTCGCAGTGATAGATTATGGTGCCCAGGTCACATTCACCGGTTTCAGCCAGCTGGTCGATGACTTTGAAGATGTCATCCACCAGGATGCCGTCCGTCATGATGGCTTCGCGGTAGCTCGGTGAGCAGAAGGGGTGGTCGTTACTTTCAGAGTGTTCTTCATCATAGGCATCATCGTTGCTTTCTTCGGATGCTTGTTCATCAGAAGGTTTTTCAGACTCTGCTTCTTTAGCAGGTTCCTCGGTCGTTTCATCATCCGAAGATTGAGAAGAAGTTTCGTCCTGTTCGGTGTCCAATTCAGTTTCATTGGATGTTTCTTCTGAGTTGTCTGATTGCTCCTTTTCATCGTCGGATTCTTCTTTCCCTTCCTGTGAAGCATCGGCATCCGATTGTGCTTCGGATTCCTCTTTCTTTTCCTCTTCCTTCTTCGGTTCCTCCCTGCTCACCTTATGAGGTCGGAAGGACTGTGCTTCGTCCGATATGTCTACATCCTCCTCAGGTGAGTCGATGAGTACCACATCTATCTCTGGGTCATTGTGCAGTTTCTCCACCAGCGAGGTCCTATCCACTTTGTTGTTGGGTTCGTATGACCAGACTTCATAGGGTAGTTGTTCCTCTCATACTTCTTGATGTCTGCCTTGCGGCATTTCATGATCAAGTGTTGGAAGTCGCAGTCGATGATAACCACCCGGACGCCTTTTGCCACTAAGTAGTTGGCAAAGGTGACTATGACCGGGGTCTGTATCATGTTGTTTTCCGTTTATTAAATTCGCAAGCAAAAGTAAATGCTGGAACAGGGAAAACCTAAATGTACAACATCAATGTGCTTTCGGTTGCTGAAACCGGGGGGTGAATGGACTTCGGAACAAGGGAATCTGAGAAAAATTAGCCCAAAAAGTTACAACTAAAAGTCCCCATTTGACTTTCTGTTGTAACTTAAATCATTAAACATCAATACTAAATCTTCAACGAGCGTCCGTCGTCCACCTCGTCGTAGTTCGTTTTCTTGCCAACTTCCCATTCGCGGTTAGCACTGTGACTGCCGACTCCTTCTTTCCGGAGTTTACCCAATCCTTGATGGGACTTCCGCTGTAAACTTTTGATTGGATTGAGTGTATTCTTCTTGGGCTTCTTCTTCACCCGTTCCACATCAAAACCTTCTTGATACATAGCGCTGCGGGGGGGACTTCACTTCGGGATTCTGGAATATATCACGCAATTTGTCCACAGCATCAGCATACTTGGGAGGACGTTCTGTAGAAATGTCCACCAGGTCCGGACGGTCCACCTTGAATGCCTTGCACAGCATTTCCACTTCGGCTTCGTTCTGCAGGCGGAATTTCTCAATGAAACTGATGCGATTATTACGGTCTATGGCCTTGGCCATGAAAGGCGGCAAGGGTCTGCTCTGGCCATCGTAGTAGATGACACCTTTCTTTATATAGGCATGCTGTTTCTTGAATTTCTGGAAGATTTCTCCCTGCGTGGCCTTAGGATTGAGGGTCAGCAACTGGTCTATGAATGCTTCTATCCGGTCAAAGCGTTGTTCGGGGTAGCAAAGTCGAGCAGTTCTTCTACGGCAAGGACCCGGGCACCATGAATGACGGTCTTGTTGGCATGGTCTATCAGCATATAGCCGTAGGGCTTGTCTTTCTTGCCGAAGAAAACCACATCCACTCCGAAGTTCTTCTTTATTTCCTTCTGCAGTTCTTCCTTGTTGGCGCATACATCCCGGTATTTCTTCAGGTAGGCTCTCAACTGGCGATTGCGTGCCTTATCCTGATAGCCTTTCTTGAACAGGGCTTCAATCTCTGCCAGAGGAATTTTCTTTTGGATTCTGCCTCCTTGCTTGACGAAGACGTTCCCGTCTTTCTGAAAGACTTCATAGCCCATGGTTCCTATCACGGCCTTGAACTGGGTGAAGGAAGAAAAGCTGTACTGTTTGACGGCCTCGATGTCCTTGTCTGTTTTCTGCTGCCGGTCCATACCGAGTATCTTGTCAATGAGCGTCTGCATTCGTGGTTATGCTGTATCTTGCGACCGTCGGGCGCCACTCTCGAAGTAACAATGTGTAGGTGTGCATTGTCTGTATCGTTGTGGGAATAAATGAGCCAGGGTTGTCCGGGTTCGGCATAGCCCATTTCTTGAAGATACTGGTGCGCGAAATCAAGCAACTGGGCTTCTGACATCTCGTAGCCCTTGCAGGAGATGGCTGCATGGAACTGGGCTTTCTGGATTCTGGGATTCATGGAGGAATATTCCATGAGAAACTGAGCCAGCTCTTCAGGGGTTGGCTTGCGCACTTCACCGAGTGCTCCGAAGTTTTTTATCTCCAGTAACCGGGCTACACCTTTCGCCACCTTCCGTTCATTATAATCTACGGCATGGAAGTTCGAACTTCCGGGTAAAATGGTTGCAATCATCTGAATATTCGGATTAGTTGGGTTCAACGGTTAAAGTATATACCGCACAAACATTACTTCAGTGTTTTGTTTTTTATACACTTGAGTGTAATCAATTCCAAATCCCGTTTGATGCGGTTCATCGTTTCCTGTGTTTCCCGAATGGTTGGAAGCACAATCTCTTGGCTATAGCTGGGTGCGAGTAACCAGGCTACCGCCAGCTCATTGGCTCGTTTGACCACCTGATTTAGGTTTCCGCCTGCCCAGGACAGTTCGTTCTGATTCTTTCGGTAAAATTCTCCGAGTTCTCGGATCAACTCGATGCGTTCCTTCACATCCACATTGGAAAATTCCTGCACTGCAGACAGGATATAGTGGCTCACAGAGTGGAATAAGCCTGATTTTTCCTTCAACAGTTGGGCTTCCTCGGGATAAGCCGTAACTGGAATACTTTGGTTTTCTGTTTCATACTTCCTTTGATTACTTGTTAGCTGGGTTCTCCGGACACCTATTTCGCATAGCGAAACAGCGATTTATCGCTCCGTTGCGGCAGTAATCGGCAAGTGACTCTTGTGAGGACAAAACTCCGTTTTGTAATGACAAGAGTACAACTTGCTTGACAAATCCTGCAACGCAGTTCGATGTCTTCCCGGTAGCTTTAGAGACCTCAAAGAAGCACAAAAAACGGCGAAACGCAAAAATTCACAACATCATTCTTGGGAAAAATATTCGGTAATATTAGCCTGATTATCAAGTGTTCCAAATTTCTTTATCCGTAGTTTTCTGCATCTTTGGAACGGCATACGTCTGTATAGAAATCACTTGTTGCCAAGCTGGGCTATTGCCTTGAACTAATGGTTCATCCGTCCCATATTCCAAGGTTGCAAAGGCTATACATACTTCAATGTTCTATAGACAATGACTTCAAGGGCAAAAGGGCATTACTGCCTATGGACTCAGAACAGAAGTGAAAAAGAAGTGTGGAAGCGTATGGAAATGCGGCCGTATAAAAGTATCAACAGCAAATATCATGGTACTTATGACCTAAAACATAGAGAGTGTCTCACTTTTTGAGGGAGTATCGTGGTAACTTTGCATTAAAGTCCATCGGTTGGCTCTGTATGAGATACAAAATGAGTATATTTACGGACATTACTGGTGGCAACAGCTTTGAGTAAGTAGAATCACTAAAACAGGAAGAATATGATTGGAAGTATCATTGGGGACATCGTAGGCAGTATCTACGAGTTCAGTAACATACGAACCAAGGACTTTGAGTTCTTCGCTCGCTACGTGGAATACACAGACGACAGCATCCTGACGTTGGCTACAGCGGATGCGATTCTGGCCGGACGCCTTTCACTGGTGGCGGATTACTATGTCCGGTATGCGGAAGCTTATCCCTCTCCGATGGGAGGATATGGAAACTGTTTCCAGAATTGGGTCATCCAGAAGACAAGAACCGGATATGCTCCGGCATACAACAGCTGCGGCAACGGATCGGCCATGCGTGTAGGTCCGGTGGGTTGGGCATTCGATACGAAAAATGACACCATGAATGCCGCCAAGGTTTCAGCGGAAGGAACGCATAACCATCCGGAGGGCATCAAGGGTGCACAGGCTACAGCCATGTGTATCTTCCTGGCCCGTAAGGGAGCATCGAAGGATGAAATTCAGCAATGTATGGAGCAGGAATTCGGCTATCGTTTCCCGCTCACCATTGCCGAACTGCAAAAACGTTATTCCTGGAATGGAGTTGATAGGGAAGGCAATGGCGGCATCTGTCAGGACAGCGTTCCGCAAGCCATTCAATGTGCGCTGCAGGCTACGGATTTTGAAGATGCTGTCCGTAATGCCATCAGTATCGGTGGCGATTCCGATACCATCGGCTGCATCACCGGTTCCATTGCTGAAGCTCTTTATGGGGTGCCTGCGAACATGTGTGAAAAAGCGATGACCTATCTACCCGAGAACTTCCAGAAACTGGTTACTGAGTTTGAAGCGAAATACGGAAGTGGACTGCGTAAAACTGAAGGAAGATGACTTTCCTGGAAAAATACATTTGGGTGGTCAATACGCTTTCCCACGCTGGAGAGAAGGGACTTTCTTTGAAGGAGCTCAACGAGAAATGGCTCCTCAATGAAGATCCAGTAATGGCAAACCAATCCCCAGACAGACCTTTGACCGGTAGAAAGGCAACATCCTTATGTCGTTAGGAGTGCTGATTGAATGCAACTGGAAGGATAGCTTTCGCTATTACATTGCCAATCCGGAGAGTTTGAAGAACGGAACGCTGAATCGGTGGTTGCTTGGCACTTATGCCACCGCCCAATGCACAAGTGGACAAAAGACTTATGGAAAATGTACGAAACCGATTAAAAACTTGATACAATGGAAAAGACCAAACAAGAATTACTGAAAGAATGGAGTGAACTGTGGATACCGAAATTTAATGAACTCTCACAGAAGTATAACACTCCGTATTATACCCAATCACCTCTCAACGTAATTGAAACTGACATTGAACTGATGGTAGTAGGAATAAATCCCAAAGGAAACGGGAAATGTACCTCTACCCATACAGTTGATGGTTACTTGGAGGGAAACAAAGAATGGTGGAGCAAGCGGTTCGACAAGGAATTGAAAGATTCCCGTTTTCTTGCCAACGGACGATTGTTCCTTGGGTATGGTTCCAAATACCCGGACAGCCAGATTGATGATGACAAGAAGGTGGTATGGACAAATCTTTCTCCGTTTGAGTCATCTAAAGGTGTAAGTACCTTGAAGAAAGAGCTGTTGGCTGAAGGTATTAAAAGCACTATAGAGCTAATAAACATACTCAAACCAAAAAGGATTGTTTTCATGGAAACAAATGCTTTTGATACGCTCAGAAAGAATATGGATGAGTCTGAGTCAGATGCTATCCAATCTGTTCAAGTCTTTGATAACTTGAAATGGGAAGTTGGCACATTTTTTGGCATTCCAGCAGTAAGCATTTTACATCCATCGGCTACTGATTGGTTGGTGAGCAAATATTTCATATCCGTATTTCTCTTTCTTCATAATCTTATCATTCATGAGTTTCCAAACAAACCTTTGAAAGAGATTAGAAATGCAATGCGTAATGAATTAAAACTTTGGAAACAGCGCATCCAGGCAGAAGATGAACTTTAATAGCATAAGTAACTCGCCTTGGTCAAGTGGAACCCCACAAGACCAAGGCGAGTTTTTTAGCCCATTCGCTCACAAATGTAATAATAAACATTCATCTCCAATCGTAATGAATATAGCGCATTCTCACGAAACAAAATCTCCAAAAACCATGAGTTGAAAGCACTGAAAATTAACATTTAAAGAGTTCTAACGTTCTGTGCTATGGGCAGTGTTGGTTCTGTTCAGTCGGTCTGTATATTGTCGAACGAGCATTGAGCAATACTCATTAACGACAGGGTCGGTCGGTTCATTCTCTTTAGAGATATAATTCGCATCAACAATCTTGTTGGTCTTGATGTAACCCGGTTTTCTGTTGTGTACGATGCGAGTGTACACTGCATAAAGGCCGTCTGTTCTCAGCTTCCTTACGATTGCTTTTAATGTAGTTGTCATAAGCTTTTAATTTTACGCTGCCATAGGCTTTTTTGATGGTGTAAGCAGGTGTAAGCAACATCAGTTTTAGTGTAAGCAGTGAGTAAGCGAGTACGTACATTTGGCGCGGTTTCCATTGTCAAGTGTACGAACCGTATAAGAACAACATAGGCTGTAACTCATGTATTTCAATGAGTTACAGCCTATTATTTTAATTAAGCCAATTTGGAATTATTCCTCAACAGCCGCCTGCGCCGCAGCCAGACGTGCAATGGGCACACGGAACGGAGAACAGCTGACATAATTCAAGCCGACTCTATGGCAGAACTTCACAGAAGAAGGTTCACCTCCATGCTCGCCGCAAATACCGCACTTCAAGTCCGGACGGATAGCACGTCCCTTTTCAGTAGCCATACGCACCAACTGTCCTACACCATTCTGGTCGAGTACCTGGAACGGGTCTACTTTCAGAATCTTCTTCTCCAGATAAATCGGGAGGAAGGAAGCGATATCGTCGCGTGAATAACCAAATGTCATCTGAGTCAAGTCGTTCGTACCAAATGAGAAGAACTCGGCAGAGGAAGCAATGCGGTCGGCAGTCAAGGCGGCACGCGGAATCTCAATCATTGTACCTACTTTGAAGTCGATGCTGTCACCCACTTCTTCAAACAACTGGGCAGCCTCAGCACGAATCACTTCTTCCTGCTGCTTGAACTCATACAAGATGCCGGTCAGAGGCACCATGATTTCAGGATGGGTTTCAACGCCTTCCTTCTTCAATTCCAAAGCAGCGCCCAGGATAGCACGCGTCTGCATCTGCGTAATTTCAGGATATGTATTTCCCAAACGGCAACCACGATGACCCAACATCGGATTATGCTCACAAAGCGCCTCAACACGTTGCTGGATATACTGGAGGCTTACACCCATCGTATCTGCCATTTCCTGCTGTCCCTTCAGGTCATGGGGAACAAACTCATGCAAAGGAGGGTCGAGCAGACGTACAGTCACCGGACAACCAGCCATTGCCTTGAAGATACCCTTGAAGTCAGCTTGCTGGTAAGGTAGAATCTTAGCCAAAGCCTTGCGACGTCCTTCGGCGTTTTCTGCCAGAATCATCTCGCGCATGGCTTTAATCTTCTCGCCTTCGAAGAACATGTGCTCCGTACGGCAAAGGCCGATACCCACCGCACCAAAATTGCGTGCCACTTCTGCATCATGAGGAGTATCCGCATTGGTACGAACCTGCAGCTTCGTATATTTGTCTGCCAAATCCATCAGTTCCGCAAAGTCACCGGACAGCTCAGCCGCTTTTGTTTCCACCTTGTCTTTATATACTTCACCAGTGCTTCCGTTCAAGGAGATATAGTCACCTTCTTTCAACAGTACACCATCCACTTCCACTGTACGCGCCTTGTAGTCTATGTTCAAGGCACCGGCACCGGATACACAGCACTTACCCATACCACGAGCAACCACTGCCGCATGAGAAGTCATACCGCCGCGGGCAGTCAGGATACCTTCGGCAACTGTCATACCTGCCAAATCTTCCGGAGAAGTCTCAATACGTACCATCACCACACGCTTGCCGGCAGCATGCCATTCGGCAGCATCATCGGCAAAGAATACGATTTGTCCCGTAGCGGCACCCGGAGAAGCGGGAAGACCACGGGTCAATACCTTGGCTTGCTTCAGAGCTGTCTTGTCAAATACCGGGTGGAGCAGTTCGTCCAACTTATTGGGCTCACAACGCATCAATGCAGTCTTTTCGTCAATCATACCTTGATGGAGCAAATCCATGGCAATCTTCACCATAGCGGCTCCGGTACGCTTACCGTTACGGGTCTGGAGGAACCAGAGTTTACCCTCTTGTACAGTGAACTCCATATCCTGCATATTACGGTAGTGATTTTCGAGCTTCGTCTGCAAAGCATCCAACTCCTTATAGATTTCCGGCATAGCCTCCTCCATGGAAGGATATTTGCTGACACGTTCTTCTTCGCTTACACCGGCCAATTCAGCCCAACGTTGAGAACCGATTTTTGTAATCTGTTGCGGAGTACGGATACCGGCAACCACGTCTTCGCCTTGTGCATTAATCAAATACTCACCGTTGAAAAGGTCTTCACCGGTAGCAGCATCTCGGCTAAAGCAAACACCCGTGGCAGAGCTCTCGCCCATATTACCGAATACCATAGCCTGAACGCTTACGGCAGTACCCCATTCGTCAGGAATTCCTTCCATCTTACGATACAAGATGGCGCGTTCGTTCATCCAAGAGTTGAATACGGCACAAACGGCACCCCACAACTGCTCGTAAGCACAAGTCGGGAAGTCTTTCCCTGTTTGTTCTTTTACGGCAGCCTTGAACTTCTTCACGAGTTCCTTAAGGTCTTCCACCTCAAGCTCGTTGTCCAGCTTCACGCCTTTAGCATGTTTCACATCTTCTATAATAGCCTCGAACGGGTCTACATCTTCCTTGTTCACCGGCTTCATACCCAGCACCACGTCGCCATACATCTGCACGAAACGACGGTAAGAGTCCCATGCAAAGCGTGCATTGCCCGTCTTGCGCGTCAAGCCTTCCACCACTTCGTCATTCAAGCCAAGATTCAGGATAGTGTCCATCATGCCCGGCATGGAAGCGCGTGCACCCGAACGAACGGAAACCAGCAACGGATTCTCCACATCACCGAATTTGGAACGCATCAGTGTTTCCACATGAGCGATGGCTTGTTCAACTTCGTTCTTCAACAGAGCAACGACTTTATCCTGCCCCATTTCATAATATTCCGTACAAACTTCTGTCGTTATTGTAAAGCCCGGAGGAACCGGAACTCCTATAAGGTTCATTTCTGCAAGGTTGGCACCTTTCCCACCCAAAAGGTTTCTCATATCGGCCTTTCCTTCTGCCTGACCGTTACCAAAGGTATAAACTCTTTTTTTGTCCATAATATAAATTTAAAGTTTTTGATAGTGATTTTCTCTTTTCTGTTCGCAAATCTAAGTATATTTCGCAGACTAGAAAACTTTTTCAGAAAAAACTTTATGCTAAAATGCAATTTCGACATTGCAATCTTTAATATTTCATTTCATAGAGAGAAATCCCGAAAAAATGTCTATTTTTGCCGAAGAATTTATTAGATTGGTGTAAAAGTGGCAAGAAAGAGAAAAGAACTTCCCCTACTGGAGAAGGTGACAATTACGGATGTGGCTGCCGAAGGAAAAGCCATCGCAAAAGTCAATGATTTGGTGATTTTCGTACCATATGTCGTCCCCGGCGATGTAGTTGACCTGCAAATTAAGAGAAAAAAGCATCATTATGCTGAAGCCGAAGCTGTGAAATTCCATGAATATTCGGCAGTACGGGCAGTTCCATTCTGCCAACATTATGGTGTATGCGGCGGTTGTAAATGGCAGGTTCTCCCCTATTCCGAGCAAATCAAGTATAAGCAAAAACAAGTAACGGACAACCTCACCCGCATCGGCAAAATAGAATTACCGGAAATTTCTCCGATATTAGGTTCAGAAAAAACTCAGTTCTACCGGAATAAACTGGAGTACACTTTTTCCAACAAACGTTGGCTGACGACAGAAGAGGTTCAGCAGAATGTAGTGTACGAACAGATGAATGCCGTAGGCTTCCATATTCCCAATGCTTTCGATAAAGTGCTTGCCATAGAAAAGTGCTGGTTGCAGGACGATATATCCAACTGCATCCGCAATGCGGTACGCGACTATGCCTACCAGCACAACTATTCCTTCATCAACCTGCGTACGCATGAAGGAATGCTACGCAATATGATTGTGCGTACCTCTACCACCGGCGAACTGATGGTAATCCTCATCTGCAAGATAGAGAAAGAGGAGGAAATGGCTCTGTTCAAGCAAATGCTGCAATACATAGCAGATACATTCCCCGAAATCACTTCCCTGCTATACATTATTAATAATAAGTGCAACGATACCATCACCGACCTCGAGGTACACACCTTCAAGGGAAAAGACCACATCTTCGAGGAAATGGAGGGACTGCGCTTCAAGGTAGGTCCCAAATCTTTCTATCAGACCAACTCCGAACAAGCCCACAACCTCTACAAAGTAGCGCGCAACTTTGCCGGACTGACCGGTAACGAGCTTGTTTATGACCTTTATACCGGCACGGGTACCATTGCCAATTTCGTATCCAAGCACGCACGCCAGGTAATCGGCATAGAATATGTGCCCGAAGCCATTGAAGACGCCAAGGTCAATGCCGAGATTAACGGAATTAAAAATACATTGTTCTTTGCCGGAGATATGAAAGACATGCTGACACAAGACTTCATCAACCAATACGGCCGTCCCGATGTCATCATCACCGACCCTCCCCGTGCCGGAATGCACCAGGATGTAGTGGATGTCATTCTGTTTGCCGAACCCAAACGCATCGTATACGTCAGCTGTAATCCGGCTACGCAGGCGCGCGACCTGCAACTGCTCGATGCGAAATATAAAGTGAAGGCCGTTCAACCGGTAGACATGTTCCCGCACACCCACCATGTGGAAAACGTAGTATTATTGGAATTAAAAGATTGAAAGTCCAAGTAGTTTTCAATCGTAAATTGTAAATTGTCTAATCGTAAATTAAAACCAGTCGTGGCAAAAGAAAAAATTACAGCAAGAGCCCGCACACAATATACGGACTACATGGTGAAGGAACCGATGGAGCTCATGGAGTTTCTGGCAGCTAAAATGCCGGACGCCAGCCGCACCAAGCTGAAATCATTGCTGAGCAAACGCATTATATATGTGGACAGCGTTATCACTACACAATACAATTTTCCCCTGAAACCGGGTATGAAAGTACAAATCAGCCGTGAGAAGGGACGTAAAGAGTTCAACCATAAACTGATGAAGATTGTATACGAGGATGCCTATATCATCGTGATAGAGAAGATGCAGGGTTTGCTGTCCGTCAACACTGACCGGCAAAAGGAACGTACCGCCTATACCATCTTGAATGAATACGTGCAACGCTCGGGCAAGCAGCACCGTGTACACATCGTGCACCGCCTGGACCGTGACACCTCCGGCTTGATGATGTTTGCCAAAGACGAGAAGACCCAACGTACACTACGCGATAACTGGCATGACATTGTAACAGACCGGCGATACGTAGCCGTAGTGGTCGGCGAGATGGAAAAAGATGCAGGAACCGTGGTTTCTTGGTTGACAGACCGTAAGCTGTATGTATACTCCAGCCCGACAGATGACGGGGGACAAGAATCCATTACGCATTACCGTACCATCAAACGAGCCAATGGATACTCTCTCGTTGAACTGAACCTGGAAACGGGACGAAAAAACCAGATACGTGTACACATGCAGGATTTGGGGCATCCCATTATCGGCGACGGACGCTATGGACTGGAAGACGTAAATCCTATCGGACGCTTGGCCCTGCATGCTTTCAAACTCTGTTTCTATCATCCCGTCACGGGAGAGCTGATGCGGTTTGAAACACCTTATCCGGGAGAGTTCAAGAAATTGGTTTTGAAGAATAAGTAAAAAGCTGACATACAATAAAAAACGGAGCAATTGATTTGCTCCGTTTTTTATTGATAAGCATGTCGTCATTGCCGACGCATACGAAAAGGCTGTCCGTGAATATTATCTTGATATTCCCTCCAGCTATTATACCAAGTACCACTGAAAGAATAAGAATCAGCCATGGCTCCTTCAATGTAAGCCATGCTGCCATCATCATAGAATTCCAATTCCATCAGATTGTAAGCCCCACTAACCCAATTCCATCTGAAAAGCAAATAATTCGGGTCGCCATATGAACCAATAGTACCTTGGTTGCGCGCGTTAAAGGTCATAATCGTCCCCCTACCCCAAGTATATGCCCCGAAATCTATTTCTTCAGATGTATACCATTCACCGGGCAGATTATATTCCGTTTCTTCCTCACTATCACATGATGTCAATCCTAATACAAGGACAAACAACAATAACATTTTTGTGTATTTCAACATATTATTCATAAGCCATACTTTATTTATAATTAGCATCTACCATCATAACAACCACTCCATCCAGTTTACCGGATAAATAATGTTCGCGCACCCATACATTATCAAAGTACTTGATTTCACCGGCACCATAATTCAGAGTCAACCCCTCCATAGACTTATCCATCCATTTCCAAGTAAAAGTACGTGAAGTCGTTTCATAGGGACGGGACTCGCCTCCGCGATAATACTCCCAGATTTCCTGTCCAGAATTATCAGCCTTGGCAAACTTCAGCTGATGACTGCATAACACTTCAACTCCATCTTTGTTTTCCGTCTGATATTCTTCTATCCACGTCTTCCCACACAATTTGTCGTCGCTATTCTGCATGGTATAATATACATCATCCCCACAAGACGCCAGCCCAATCGTAAATACACACAACAGCAATATCTTCACATAATTCAAAGTCTTCATAAGTTATCGAGTTTAGTTAATACTTGCGGACAAACATACACAAAAAAAATGAAACACTTAATACTTATCCTGGAATTTCTTGTAGAAGACAAGGAATAAAATAAATCCCATCAGTGCAAACGGTACGCCTGCCAATGCGGGATAACGGTATCCTCCACTCAAGGCAAGACCTCCGATATAGGCTCCGATAGCATTCCCCAAATTGAAGGCCATCTGCACACAAGCGCCTCCCAACATTTCTCCTCCAGGGGCCACACGAATCATCAACACCTGCTCCGGACTGGAGACGGCAAACAAACCTGCCGTACAGAGTGTCATCAATATTGCCGAACACCACGGATAGGGCGAGAGTAAAAATATCAATAATAAAATAACACATATCATCCCTTGCACCACCGTACCCACCTTTCCCGGAGTGTACCGGTCGGACATGCGCCCACTGACCAGATTGCCGGCAACCATTCCGAATCCTGCCAGTACCATCAGCGCCGTAATGCTTTCCGCACTAAAACCGGAAACCTCAGTCAGCAACGGGGTGATGTAGCTATACCAGCAGAATACGCCACCGTTGCCCAAAGCCGTAGCTCCCAATATGAGCCACGGCGCCGGCTTCTTCAAAAAACGGAACTGTCCTTTAAATCCCGTGTCTTTCAGTCCTTCGACCTGCGGTACCCAACGCCAAATGTAGTACAATGTTATCAATCCCCAGGCACCTACCAGCAGAAACGTGGCACGCCAAGACAGTGTATGGCTCAACGAAGTACCCAACGGCACCCCAAACAGATTGGCCACAGTCATTCCCGCTATCATAATTGAAACCGCCTCCGAGCTTTTCCCCTTATCAGCCAATTTTCCCGCAACAATGGAAGCCACCCCAAAATAAGCGCCATGAGGAAGTCCGGAAACAAAACGTCCCAACAGCAAGACCCAATAATTGGGTGCCATAGACGCACAAATATTACCCACAATCATTAATGCCATCAAGACCAGCAGAATCTGCTTCAACGGGCGTTTACGGGCCAGGAGCAGCATGGGCGCACCAAAACAAACACCCAACGCATACGCAGAAATGAAATGACCGGCCACGGGAATGCTGATTCCCAAATCAGTAGCCACATAGGGCAAAATACCCATCATCGTAAATTCGGCAATCCCTAGCCCCAATGTACCGAACGCCAATGCAATAAGACTCTTCTTCATACCTTAAAAAACAACCTATATTTTTTACCGGGCGCAAAGATAATGACATTGCATTCTCCAAATAAAAAGGATACCGAATTATTTTCAGTATCCTTCTTCATTTTTTATCTTATATCAATTGTATACCCACCTTTAAAGACTCCTCCCGGCGCCAAGTGCTGCATCCAGTCATTATCCTTATATTCGCCCTTATAATGGGCACGGTCACAACGCCCGTACCACGGCTCGATGCAGACAAACGGAGCATTCTTGGCCGGAGGCGACCACAACCCCACCACCGGAGTGTCGAAATACAGACTGAGATAGGGCTTCTTCTCCTTATTATATAATGTAACTTCTTTCACTTGACTGTTTTCCAGAATCAGGGCATCTTTATCAAAGGAGTGGATGTCCAAAGGCAGCAGGCCATCTGTCAACTCAAGCAAATATTCCTTATCCGGAGCGGCACATCCTTTCTCGGAGATAAGGATATAGTGCAAACCTTCCGTCTTATCAAAGCCGAAATATCCACGGTCCGTTGTCTCCGTATCATAGTCCGGGTAATAGAAAGCCGGATGGGCCCCTATCTGGAAGTGCATTTCGCGTGTTCCGGTATTGATGACTTTCCAAAGCACCTCAATCTTCTTTCCCTCTATCCGATAGCCTATCTCAAGGCAAAACGGGAAAGGATATTTCTTGCGTGTTTCCTCACTGTCAACCAGTCGATAACGCACTTCATCTTCCAGTTCAAGCATCAATTCAAAATCCATATCGCGGGCAAAACCGTGTTGCGTCAATGCGTAGGAAACGCCTTCGTGACGGTATTCATTCTCCCAAACGCTGCCTACAATGGGAAAAAGCACCGGAGAATGCCGTTTCCAGAAAGCGGGGTCTGCCTGCCAAAGATATTCTTTTCCATCATGCAAGATACTGCATAACTCGGCCCCATGTGGGGAGACTTTAATTGTCAGTTCTGAATTAGAAAGTGTTTTCATATCATATATCATTTTGTTATTTTCTCATATAGTGTGGCATCTCTCCGGGTATTTCCATCGAAATCTCCACCAGGCCACCGACCACTCCGTCCTGCTTCCATGCCGTCTGATAAATCATTTTCCTGACACCGTTCTTCTCAATGGTGTAGGCATTCACTCCCCCCGTCTCCAGCAGTTCGCGTATCTTGGCTTGCGATTGCGGGTTGTGGCAATCAAAGAGATTCTTGCCTATCAGGTCACCGTGTTTGGCAAACGTACGGCATGCTTTCTCGTTCATATATAGGATGATTCCCTTTGTGTCGCATACAGTTACGGCACAGTTCATTTCATTGGCCCATTCGTACATAATTCTTTATTTTTAATTGGCTATTTTCTATGCACTTGAAATACATTTACAGAAAACTCTTCAAAGTCAAATGTCCTTTTCTCTATCGAATTATTATTGCATTAATCCTCCTTCTATGAAGAAAACGACTTCATTCAATCGTTCTTTATTCGATTCTTCATCTTTAAAAATAGCTGGAGTGAAGATTATCCTATCTTGAATCAGATTATCTACCAAATCCCACATGACTTCATGGTACAGCATCACCATTGCCACTTTTTCATTGTCAATACCATATTGGCTTGCTAAGGAGCCACAATTATTCTTTAGTTCCGCACTGATAGAGTTTACCAATTTTTCAGTTATTTGATGAAAGCGGTCTTGCCGTTTCTTTATAATAGGAAATAATACATCTCCATTATCATCTACCAGCCCATAAGGTTTTAACTGAGAAACGAGTTTGGCATCTGTTACTTTTCCGAATTGTGCTATTTCATCAGCACAATGGTCCATAATGTCGTTGTCAGGAGCAATGCCGCTATTGATGTAAGTCAAAATCAAATTCTGTTCTCCGAAACCATTCGTACCGCATGCAAAGCCATTTCTTGATTCGTATAATACCCAGTAACAGCCACTCCAGCTTGTATAATTGTCAACATCCTCAAACAAGACTAACTTTGTCCACATTTTTCCATCCAGAAGGTATGAAAAAACAAGTGAGAGTACATTGTTCTTGAATCCCATTTCACTGATAGTTTGTGCCAATGATATAAAGTCTGCCTTTGTTTTGACATACATGGATTCAGCAATCTCCTTACTTAAGCTTCTTAGAGAATTGGTCTGTTCTTTGTCGAGAATGGGTATAGTAGTTTCCCATTTCCCTTTTGTTTTACTGACAAGTCCACCTACTTCCAATAACAATAATTGGCTATCAGAGCATTTAATACCCATTTCACGAAGTTCGGCTTGAGTACGTGGAGTCCGTAAATTGTATAGTATTTCCCAATTATTATCTGGCGTTACATAGTCTTCGGGCTGATGTCCGTTCACTGCAACAAACTGGGTTGCTTCCCATTCGCTATAAGGTCTTATCGATATTTGTGCTTTAATCATTGTGGTAACGGACAATAAGGTAAACAACAATAATAAGTCCGGATAATGTTTCATATATCGCTTAATTTTAGTTTTGTTCATCATTCATGCACTTCTCTTATGTAACAAAGATAACGTTTTTTTCAATTCCTCTCTCAAACCTATAACAAAAAACTTCCCGACTACCAATAAAAAACTTCCTAACTACTAATAGTAAAGTTTGCAAGTATAGAGATAAAGAATTACCTTCGCCCTTGGTTTGTCTATCCCAAGCCTTGGGATAGAAATCCCCAACCTTGGCATACACATCCGCAACCTTGGGACAAACTCTGTAAGCCCCAATAAACAAACGAACCTCATAACAACGCTACCATCATGGCAGAATACAACATGCAGGAACTGAACCTGCCGGGAGAAGACGGCAAACGCATCCTCTACCCACGAATGAAACTATACGGGCAGGTGAACTTGGAAACCATCACCGAAAAGATAGCATACGCCTCATCCTTCACACGAGGAGACATCATCGGACTGATGCAAGCCATCACCGACGAAATAGCCTACCAAATGGGGCAAGGTTACTCCGTGAAGATTGACAACTTAGGAGTATTCACCCCTGCCCTCGGTCTGCGGCAAGACCGTGAACGGGAGACGGGCGAAGAAGGAGACACCAAGCGAAACGCCGTCAGCATCTGCCTGAAGGACATACATTTCAAGGTGGACAAGGAACTACTGTACCGTACCGCTCGCCATTGCCACCTGAAACGTTCCACCGACAAATTCCAACGCTCCTCACAAGTGTTTTCTCCGCAGGAACGGCTGGAACGGGCAAAAAAATACCTGGAAAAGAACAGCTTCATGACCCAAGCCGACTATTGCCAACTGACCGGCTTATTGAAGTCTGCCGCCTCCCGCGAGTTGCGCGAATGGATAGCCAATCCCGAATCGGGCATCGACTACAAAGGACGAGGAACACACAAGATTTATATTCTAAGGAAACCATAACCCACATCCATTGAAGTAACAAAAACAATGAAAATACTACATACCAGCGACTGGCATCTGGGACACACCCTCTACAACTACGACCGCACCGCCGAGCAGCAATCCTTCCTACGGCAACTCACCCGCATAGTAACCGAAGAGCAGCCCGACGCCATGGTGGTAAGCGGAGATATCTACCACTACTCCTCTCCCGCTGCCGCCACGCAGAAGATGTACACCGACGCCATGCTGAACATCCATCAAGCCTGCCCCGGAATGGCCATCGTAGTCACCGCCGGAAACCACGACAGCAGCTCCAAATTGGAGATAGACAGCAACCTCTGGCAGCACTTCGGCTTGAACGTTGTGGGAAACATCGAACGTACAGCCGAGGAAGTGAATCTGGACAAGCACATCATCGAGATAAACAATGAAAAAAAGGCAATAGGCTACGTCATTGCCGTGCCCCACGTCTATCCGCAAAACTTCCCCCTGCTGGACACTGAAACACCGCGCGACCAACGGCAGGCACGCTTCTTCCAGGCACTGCTGGACGAAGTGAAGAAACGGAATACGGCACAGCTTCCCGTCGTCCTCATGGCCCATCTCTCTATTGAAGGCAGCGACCGTAGCGGGCACGATGAGAGTATCGGCGGAATAGAGTATGTTCCCCTCAGCGCTATGGGAGAAGGGTACGACTACCTGGCACTCGGACACATCCATTGCCCTCAGGACATCAAAGGCAGTCATCACCACGCACGCTATTGCGGCACTCCCCTCCCCGTCAGCTTCGACGAAACCTATCCGCACTCCGTCTCCATCATCGAGTTGGAGAAAGGGGTGGAACCACAAATCAGTACAAGGGAAATTGAAAATCCGATTCCGCTCGTCACACTTCCCCATGACCCGACACCTTTCGAGGACGCCTTGAAACTGCTGGAAGAATATCCGGAAGAGAAACCTGCATACCTCCGTCTGAACGTGCTGACAAACGGCTACCTGCCACCCGACTGCAACGAAAAAGCCTCGAATGCCGCCAAAGGCAAGGCATGCAAATATTGCTACATCAAGACTACCCGAGAGCGGCAGGCCGACACTGACGAGAGCAAGCATATCTCCATCCAAGAGATGCAGGAAATGTCTCCCCTGGAAATAGCCAGACTCTACTACCGCGAAACCGAAGGAGAAGAGATGGACCCAGAACTTTGCCAGCTGATGGAGACTGTCATGCAAAAAGTGAAAAGCAAGAACAACTCCTAATCATTTGTCCGAACCATGAAACTCCAGAAACTGACCATAAAGAACCTTGCCTCCATAGAAGATGCCGTCATCGACTTTGAGAACGGACCGCTAAGCGAGGAATCCCTTTTCCTTATCTGCGGCGAGACGGGTGCAGGGAAGACAACCATTCTCGACGCCATCTGCCTGGCACTCTACAACGAAACGCCCCGCATGGACCATGCCGAGAACGAAAAATACAAAGACCTGAGCCAGACTTTCTCTGCCAAAAAGGAAGATGTTGCCATCAACGACAGCCGGCAACTGATGCGCCGTAACACCAGTGAAGCATGGACGGAGCTGGAGTTTACCGGCTCGAACGAAACGCCCTACACCGCCCGATGGTACGTGGCACGGGCACACCGCAAGATTTCAGGAGCCGTGCAGGATGTGCGCTGGACACTGGAAAACAAGAAAAGCGGCATACAGCTCAACAAAAAGAACGAGATAAAGGCAGAAATACAAGCTGCAGTGGGGTTGACCTTCGAACAATTCTGCCGCACCACCATGCTGGCGCAAGGCGACTTCACCAAGTTCCTGCAAAGCAAGGAAAGCGAAAAATCGGATATTCTGGAAAAGCTGACCGGTACAAGTATCTACTCCGAAATAGGTGCCGAAATATATGCCGCCACCAAGGAAAGACGGACGGAATACGAAAACCAGAACCGGAAGCTGGAAGGCATCCACATCCTGGCAGAAGAAGAAGTCGCCACAATCAAGGAAGCCATAGCCACGCAAAATGCCGGAGTCAAGGAAGCCAATGAGCAGAAAACCACCGCCCTCGCAAAACGGGACTGGCTGAAGAAATACTCCGAACTCCTCCTCACCCGTGAACAGCAAAAGAAGATGTGGGAAGGGAAACAAGCGCAACTGCAATCGGACGAATTCAAACAGAAAGAACTGCTGATTAAGGAATGGAACGCCACCGCCGATGCCCGCAACTGGCTCTCTACCTTGAAACAGCAGCAACAGCAACAACAACAGAACTATGCACAAGCCGGAATGTTAAGAGCATCCTTTGCCCGGCTGGACGGAGGAAGCAAGTGGCTATGCGGTTTCCTGAAAGAGCAAGAAGACAAGCTGCATCGTGCCGAGAAGTACTTGCAAGAGCATTCGCCCTTACTGCCCATGTTCGAGCAAAGCCAATCCATCATTACCGGCCTAAAATCCGCACTCGATGCCCAAACACGCATCGGCACCTACAACGCGCACCTTGAAAGACTTGCCGCGCAACAACCCGTAAAAGTCAAGGAGCGTACCGACAAGGAAGCTGCCCTCACCCGGAAAGAACAAGAGAACCATACATTGCAAAACGAAATAAACCTCCGGAACAAGCAGCTTGAAACCATGGACCGCCCTGCCCTGCAAGACAAGAAAAACAAACTCGATGCCGGACGGGAGAACCTGCTACAAGCCTTGAGCGCCTTGTCTTTACTGGCTGAAACGGAAAGGACACTGAACGAGGCGAAGGAAAACGAAAAGGCTTTGAACGCCAAAGTGGAGGCGTGCCAAAAACAATACGTCCTCCTGCAAACGGCATTCGACAGCAGGAAAACAAGTTATGATGACATCCGCACCCTCTACGATAAGCAAAAGGAAGCCGTAGAAGAGTGGGCAAAGGAAGCACGCTCCCGGCTTGCCGTCGGAGATACTTGCCCCGTGTGCGGACAAGAAATAAAATCGCTTTGCAAAGATGAAGATTTCCAGTCTGTCCTTGCTCCCATACGCACCTCCCTGGAAACAAAAGAAAAAGAATACAAGGAAGCCGAGCAGGCATTGAACAACAACCGGACAGAATCCAAGACCTACGGAACGCTGGCAGAGAATGCCCGTCAGTCCACAGCAAGAGCGCTCCGGAGCTACAACCTTGCCCGTACTGACGCACAAGCCAAATGCGCCCAATGCAACGGCATCGGCCTCTCCACAACCACCGGCGAAACCCTGAAGAAGCTACTGGAAGAGAACAAGCTGGAAGCAGACAAACTGAACGAAAAGCTCACGGAAGTTCAAAAGCTCAGCGCACAAATCATAGCTCTGCAACGGCAAAAGGACGAATGCCAAAAACATGTGGACGCTGCACGCCAAGCCTTCAACTCTGCCGACAGAGTGCTGAATGAGCTGAAAAATAGCATCGTCAATTACGAGTCGCTCACCGCCAACGAAAAGGAGAACATACGTGCCACCATGGACCGCGTCACTCCCCACATCCTCTGGGAAGGATGGAACACGGAATGGGAGAACTCCCCCCTCTCCTTCATTGACCGCCTGACACAAGCTACGCGCAACTACCAGCTGGCGCAGGAAAAACAAAGAGAACTGAAATCCACCATTGCCCTTATCCACAAAGAGCTGGAAGGGATAAACATCAACAAGGAAAGCATCGATGCCGCATTCCCCGACTGGCGCAACGCACCTGCAGCAACACAGGAAATAGAAATCAAGGACCTGGGGATTGCCTGGAATAATCTGAATACACAAGCAAGCGGACTGAAACAAAGCATATCCTCCACCGCAGAACAAATGGCAAGGCTGCAAAAGGATTTAACCGGGTTCTATGCCGCCAACCCCACTCTCGACGAGGAGCGTATCACCGTCCTATCCGCTTGGTCCGGCTCCCGGATAGAAGCATTGCGTGCCTCATTGCAGACACTTAAAGAGGAAGAAGTAGCTGCATCGACCGCCTTTCATCTGGCCACCGGACAAGTGGAAGAGCACATCGGCCGGAAGCCCGAAATAGAAGAAAACGAAAACCTCGAAACCCTGGATGCACTCATCGCGAATCTCGAAGAAAAGATAACCGTTGGCAACCAATCCATCGGCCAACAGAAGTTACGCCTGGAAGAAAACACCCGTAACATCGACCGGATAAAGGAAGAAAAGGAACGTGCCGACCGGTTACGCGAAGAGTATCTGAAGTGGGACCGCCTCTGCCGTCACTTCGGTGACGAACGGGGAAAGAACTTCCGCAACATAGCCCAGAGCTTCGTCTTGAAAGAACTGCTGGCAGGCGCCAATTTCTATCTGCAACGCTTGACCGACCGCTACGAACTGGAGTGCCAGGCCGGTTCGCTCACCATCCTGCTGCGCGACTTCCATCAAGGAGGCTCGGCACGTCCGGCATGCACCTTATCGGGCGGCGAAAGCTTCCTGGTATCTCTGTCGCTTGCCCTCGGGCTTTCTTCCCTCAGCCGCCAAAGCCTCTCGGTAGACACACTGTTCATCGACGAAGGTTTCGGCACACTGAGCAGCGACTACCTGAACACCGTGATGGACACATTGGAAAAACTGCACCGGATGGGTGGCAAGAAGGTAGGCATCATCAGCCACGTGGAAGGACTGAAAGAGCGTATAAAGACCCAGATACAAGTACGGAGAATAGACAGTTCAAGAAGCGAAATAGAAGTAGTGAATACCCTCTAAGCCGGTATCGGGATAAAGAAAACGAATGTTTTTTCGGCTCTTGATAGTACAAGCACCTGCATTATTGTGTATTTTTGCAGTCTCATAAAAAAAGAAAAGACAATGAAAAAGTTCATGAAAGGAGTCCGGTTTACTCCTAAAAACTATTCCGACGAAGTAGAAGCCAAAATTCAACATTATAAGAAAGAAGGATATAAACTGCCGATGCGAAGCGCACTCCGTACCGAGGAGCAGTTGGCCGGTATCCGTGCAAGCGCCAAAATCAACACAGCCCTGCTGGATTATCTCTCCGAGAACATTCGCGAAGGCATGTCCACAGCCGAAATTGACCACATGGTGTATTGCTTCACCACAGACCACGACGCCATCCCCGCCCCCTTCATGTACGAAGGCTTCCCCAAAAGTGTGTGCACCAGCATCAACGATGTAGTGTGCCACGGCATTCCCAGCACCAGGGAATTCTTGAAAAGCGGTGACATTGTAAATGTCGATGTATCCACCATTTACAAAGGTTACTTTGCCGACGCATCACGCATGTTCATGATTGGCGAAGTCAGCCCCGACATACAGAGGCTGGTGCAAGTCACCAAAGAATGCCGTGACATAGGCATACAGACCGCACAGCCCTGGGCACGCCTCGGTGACGTAGGCGCCGCCATCCAGGAACATGCAGAAAAGAACGGATACAGCGTGGTACGCGACCTCTGCGGACATGGCTGCGGCGTCAAGTTCCACGAAGAACCGGATGTGGAACACTTCGGCAAACGTGGTACGGGCATGCTGATAGTGCCGGGCATGACGTTCACCATCGAACCGATGATTAACATGGGAAGCTACGAAGTCTTTATCGACGAAGCCGACGGATGGACCGTCTGCACAGACGACGGACTGCCTTCTGCCCAATGGGAAAGCCAAATCCTGATTACTGAAGACGGAAACGAAATATTGACACAATAAGGCGGACACTTCAAAACATCTATGGAAATATTATTACTGATTATAGGGATAATCATTGGAACCGTAGTCGGCTATCTGGCGGCAGACCGCAAGTCTGCCGCATTGAAGGCCGAAATCAGCGGGACAAAGAAGGAAATAGAATTATTGAAGTTGCAGAAGGAAGAAGCCGAAGCATTGCACAAGCGCATGAATATCGAGTTCGAGAATCTCTCCAACCGTATCTTCCAAAGCAAAGCCGAAGACTTTACCAAGCTGAATGCCGAACACCTGGGCAATCTGCTCCGTCCGCTGGGTGATAACCTGAAGGACTTCCGCCAAAAGGTGGAACAAGTATACAGCACCGAAGCCAAAGAACGTTTCTCGCTGGGTGAACGCATCAAGGAACTGGTGGAGCTGAACAACCGCCTCAGCGAAGATGCCAACAACCTGACTCGTGCCTTGAAAGGAGACTCCAAGATGCAAGGCAACTGGGGCGAAATGATTCTGGAACGTCTGTTGCAAGCCTCCGGACTGATTGAAGGCGAACACTACTTCCGCCAGGAGTTTCTAAAAGACGAACGGGGCGAAGCCATCATCAACGAGGAAAGCGGGCAGAAGATGCAGCCCGACATCATCGTGAAATACCCCGACGAACGGGAAATGATTATCGACTCCAAAGTGTCGCTGACTGCCTATGCTGCCTACACCTCTGCCGAAAGCAAGGAGGAGCAGGCACACTTCCTGAAAGCACACCTGCAATCTGTCCGCTCCCACATCGACGAGCTCAGCCATAAAGACTACTCGCATTATGACGCCCAATCGCCGGATTTCGTCATGATGTTCATCCCCACCGAAGGTGCCTACCTCCTCGCCATCCAAAGCGATGCCCACCTCTGGGAATATGCCTACAACAAAAAGGTGGTACTGATGAGCCCCACCAACCTGATTAGCGCCCTGCGCCTCTCGCTCGACCTTTGGAAGAAGGAGAACCAGGTAAAGAATGTGCAGGCCATCATCAAGCGCGGCACCATCTTATATGAAAAGATTGCAGGCTTTACCGACACCTTCCTCGGTATCGGCGACCGACTGGCCAGCCTGCAAAGGGATTACGACAAAGCCTTCAACCAGCTCTCGGACGGTAACGGCAGCGTAGTGCGCCAGGCCGAAATGCTGAAAGGCATGAGCCTCACTCCCAAGAAACGCATTTCTCCAAGATTGCTGCCCAAAGATACCATTCAAGAAGAAACAGAAGAGGAAAACGATAACATTCAATAAAACATCATCCAACATGAAAACTCTGAAAGACCGCATTCTCAAAGACGGAAAATGCTTCCCCGGAGGCATTCTGAAAGTAGACAACTTCATTAATCACCAAATGGACCCCATCCTGATGAAATCCATCGGCGTGGAATTTGTCAGACGGTTCGCTTCCACCTCCATCAACAAGGTCATTACAGTAGAGGCGAGCGGAATTGCCCCTGCCATCATGGTAGGTTATCTGCTGGAACTGCCCGTAGTATTTGCCAAGAAGAAGAAACCGAGTACCATGGAAAACATGCTGACCACCACCGTATTTTCCTTCACTAAGAACCGTTCGTACGAGGTCTGTGTCAGCAAGGACTTCCTTTGTCCGGGTGACAAGGTACTGTTCATTGACGACTTTCTGGCCAATGGCAATGCAGCCAAAGGCATGATTGACCTTGTGAAGCAGGCAGGTGCCGAACTGGCCGGTATGGGATTCATCATCGAGAAGGCTTTCCAGCATGGTGGCGACGAATTGCGCGAACAAGGCATCCATGTGGAATCACTTGCCATCATCGAGAGTCTGGACAATTGTGAGATTAAAATCAGATAAACCGCTGCACACATGGAGGACAATCAAGAAGGAGAAAAGTTAAAAAACGGACTGATATACGGACTGAATGACAAGCCACCTTTCAAGGAAGCATTCTTCGCCGCCCTGCAACATCTGCTTGCCATATTCGTTGCCATCATCACACCTCCCCTCATTATTGCCGGAGCACTGAAACTCGATGCCGAGACCACCGGTTATCTGGTATCCATGGCATTGTTCGCTTCGGGCATTTCAACGTTCATCCAGTGCCGCAGGTTCGGAGGATTGGGTACGGGGCTGCTATGCATCCAAGGAACCAGTTTTTCCTTTATCGGACCCATTATTGCTGCCGGAACGATGGGCGGGCTTCCGCTTATCTTCGGTTCTTGCATCGCAGCATCTACCGTGGAAATGTTCATCAGCCGAATCTTGAAATATACCAAGAGAATCATTACGCCCCTCATTTCGGGAATCGTTGTCACTCTCATTGGAATGAGTCTGATAAAAGTGGGAATTACTGCTTGCGGAGGCGGTGCGGCAGCGCAAGCGGACGGCAGTTTCGGCAGTCTGCGCCATGTGGGACTGGCGGCCCTGGTGTTGCTACTCATCATTGCCTTCAACCGTAGTTCCAACCGGTATATGAGGATGAGTTCCATTGTCATCGGATTGGTTATAGGCTATATCGTGGCATGGTTCATGGGGATAGTAGATTTTACATCCATACAAAGTTATGGCGGTTTCAATCTCCCGATGCCGTTCCGTTACGGATTGGACTTCAGCATCTCAACCATCATTGCCTTAGGACTTATTTTCATGATTACCGCTATCGAAGCATACGGTGACATCACAGCCAATTCGCTCATATCCGGCGAACCGGTGGAAGGAGAAACATTCGTAAAACGCGCTTCGGGCGGTATCCTTGCCGACGGCTTCAACTCCATGCTGGCAGGTATGCTCAACTCTTTTCCCAACTCCGTATTTGCCCAAAACAACGGGATGATACAACTGACGGGAGTGGCAAGCCGTTATGTAGGTTACTATATAGCAGGATTCCTGGTAATACTCGGGCTTTTCCCCGCCGTAGGCCTGGTATTTTCATTGATGCCGGAACCGGTATTGGGCGGCGCTACCCTGCTTATGTTCGGAACAGTGGCAGCGGCAGGCATACGCATCATCGCCGCACAGGAAATCAACCGTAAGGCAACATTAGTCATGGCTATCAGTTTCTCTTTGGGACTAAGCGTAGAACTGGTTCCGGAAATATTATGCCAACTTCCCGAAATACTAAGAAATATCTTCTCCTCGGGAATTACCACCGGAGGAGTAACAGCCATTCTGGCAAATGCACTGATTCATATCAAGGAATAAAAGAAAAAACTGCGAAGAATCCACTCCACTTTCTTTCATTAGAGAGGAAAATACCTCGAACAAAAAAACTCCGGCAAGACCCTGAAGGCCAAGCCGGAGTTTTTTATCTCAAGACGGATAAGGAAGGTTATCCGCCAAAGTTATCGAACATCAGGTTCTGAGCCGGAACGCCGAGGTCGTCGAGCATCTTCTCAACAGCCTTCGACATCGGGCCGGGACCGCACATGTAGTATTCGATGTCTTCGGGAGCTTCGTGGTCTTTCAAGTAAGTCTCGTAAATTACATTGTGTACGAAGCCCGGAGTATACTTCACGCCCGCTGCATCGGCTGCCGGATCGGGACGGTCCAGTGCAAGATGGAACTTGAAGTTGGGGAAATCCTTTTCAATCTGCAGGAAGTCTTCCAGATAGAACACTTCATTCAATGCACGTGCACCGTAGAAGTAATTCATCACGCGATCTGTAGTGTGCAGTGTCTTCGTCATATGCATAATCTGTGCACGCAACGGAGCCATACCGGCACCACCGCCGATCCACATCATCTCCTTCTTAGAGTCGAATATCGGATGGAAGTCTCCGTAAGGACCACTCATGGTCACCTTATCACCCGGTTTCAGGGTAAAGATATAAGAAGAAGCGATACCCGGCATTACATCCATGAAGCCCGGTCCCTGGTCTTTCGGCTTAAACGGAGGCGTAGCGATACGTACCGTCAGCATGATGCGGTCGCCTTCGGCAGGATAGTTGGCCATAGAGTAAGCACGGATGGTTTCTTCGTCATTGCGGCACTTCAAGCCCAACAGACCGAATTTCTCCCATGCAGGCAAGTATTCCTTACCGATAAGTTCCTTATCGATGTCCTTATCATAATCCATCGAATATTTAGGAATCTTAATCTGCGCATAAGAACCCGGAACGAAATCCATGTGCTCGCCTTTGGGCAAAGCAACGATGAACTCTTTGATGAACGTAGCCACATTCTTGTTGGAGATAACCTCGCACTCCCACTCTTTTACGCCCAGTACGCTTTCGGGAACCTTGATAGCCATATCGCCTTTTACCTTCACCTGGCAACCCAGACGCCAGTGATCTTGTATTTGCTTACGGCTGAAGTGCGGAGTCTCAGAAGGCAAGATTTCACCCCCACCTTCCATTACCTGGCATTTGCACTGTCCGCAGGAACCTTTACCACCGCAAGCGGAGGAAAGGAACACACCGTTTACAGACAGCGTATTCAGCAATGTAGAACCGGAAGCTACGTCCAGTTCCTTATCACCATTGATAGTCAGTTTTACATTACCCGAAGGCACCAAGAAATTCTTGGCAACCAGCAGGATAACAACAAGCAGGATGACAACCACGAGGAATACTCCAATGCTTGCTAATATCATATTCATATCCATTGTTTTATTCCTTTCTTTTAGATGTTCAAACCAGAGAAACACATAAATGCCATTGCCATCAGACCTACAGTGATAAACGTGATGCCCAGTCCTTTCAGTGGAGCCGGAACGTCAGAATAGGCCATTTTTTCACGGATGGCAGCCAAGCCTACGATAGCCAGCAACCAACCGATACCGGAGCCCAACGCATAAGAGACAGCATCAGCAATGCCACCGATGAATTTCGGGTCGCTCTCACCCAGCGTGATGCGCTGCTGCATGAAAAGAGAAGCACCCATGATGGCACAGTTTACAGCAATCAACGGCAGGAAGATACCGAGTGAAGCATACAGCGAAGGGCTGAAACGCTCTACAATCATTTCCACCAACTGAACGATAGCTGCGATTACAGCAATGAAAAGAATAAAGCTCAGGAAGCTGAGGTCAACGCCTTCAATGATTGCGTTGGCAGCCAGCACCTTTGTCTGCAATAAATAGTTGACCGGAAGCGTAACCACCAACACGAAAGTTACGGCGATACCCAGTCCTACGGCAGTCTTCACATTCTTCGATACGGCAAGGTAAGAACACATACCGAGGAAGAACGCGAATATCATGTTGTCCACAAAGATAGAGCGGACGAATAAACTTATTAAATGTTCCATATCTCTTCGATAAATTAAGAATTAAAGAATTAAAGAATTAAAGCAATGAGAACTTGTACTGCAGCAGAGCAGCCCATTTTTCATTCTTTCATTTTTCATTCTTCATTTATTTATTACTGCTTTTCCTGCAATTCTTTGTGACGTGCACGCTGATACCAGATGATGCAAGCGCAAAGAATCAATGCCATTGGCGGCATCAGCATCAAGCCGTTGTTCACATAGCCCAACTTCTGCAGAGGTTCATAGTTCAAGATGTTGAAACCGAGCAACGTTCCCGAACCCAGAAGCTCGCGGAAGAAAGCTACGATTACCAGAATCTTGGCATATCCCAAACCATTACCCACACCGTCAAGGAAAGACTCCCAGGGACCGTTCTGCATGGCAAATGCTTCCAAGCGCCCCATCAGGATACAGTTGGTAATAATCAGACCTACATATACAGAAAGCTGCACACTTACATCGTAAGCAAAAGCTTTCAGAATCTCACTTACAATAGTTACCAACGCGGCAACAACCACCAGCTGAACGATGATACGGATACGGTTGGGTATCGTCTTACGCAGCAGTGAAATCACTACATTGGAGAATGCCGTAATCACCGTCACTGAAAGACCCATCACAATGGCGGGCTCCAGCTTGGCAGTAACAGCCAAAGCAGAACAGATACCCAATACCTGCACGGTAACAGGATTGTTCAGTCCCAGCGGAGTAGAGAATATTTCTTTATTCTTCTTTGAAAACAATTGTCCCATATTCTTATTCCTCCTCATTATTATTAGTTAAAAAGTTCTTGTAGCTGCTCAGACAAGCCTTCAACATAGCATCCACACCAACAGAAGTGATGGTACCACCGGAAATGCCGTCCACCTGATAGTCAGGTTTCTCTACCTTGCCGTTCTTCACAACACCGAGGGCCACCTCGCCGTTCTCCAATGTTTTCTTTCCAGTGAATTCACCCTGAAACTGGGGAGTTGCAATTTCGGCACCCAGACCCGGAGTCTCACTGGCATGGGAGAAGTAAACACCGTAAACGGTATCCTTGTCGCTATTCAGTGCAACATATCCCCAGATAGCACCCCAAAGACCGGCGCCGTAAACGGGAAATACATATTTCTTCTCACCGTCAACCTCTGCCACGAATACATGCAGACGGTTATTTTCTTTGGCTTCTTTCTCGTAAGCGGTAGCAAATGCACCGGTATTCTCAGTCAGCTTACCGTCAACGTTCATCAGCATATCGCCCTTTACATATTTATTATATTCAGCTTCGGCATCCTTTACGTCCTTGATGTTGAGTGCAGCAAGAATCTGCTTCTTCGTGTCAAGTTCCACGTTCTTGTTCTGCGTCTCGCGCAAGGAAGAACTTACGAATGCCAGCAGGAATGCAACGATAACAACCATTACCGAAGCATAAATGATAGTATAACTATTACTATTGGTATTCATTTCTTTTCCGGTATTTATTAATTGTTAGACTTGATTGCACGTTTCTCGCGACGGCTGATGTTGCCCTGTACCACACAATAGTCAATCAGCGGAGCGAAGATATTCATCAGCAGAATGGCAAGCATCATACCTTCGGGATAACCAGGGTTGAGCACACGGATAATGATAGCCATGACACCAATCAGGAATCCGAAGATATACTTACCGGTCTCTGTACGTGCCGATGTAACGGGGTCGGTAGCCATGAACACGGCACCGAAGCAGAAACCACCCAGCACGAGGTGTTCGTACCAAGGCATCTGTGCCATCGGGGTGTCGGGACCGATTGTATTGAATACCCATGCCATGAAGGCGCCACCTACGAATACGGAAAACATCGTCTTCCAGCTTGCAATGCCCGTCCACAACAGCAAAATGGCACCCAGAGCGATGGCAATTACGCTTGTCTCACCGATAGAACCCGGAATAAGGCCGGTCACCATGTCCCAAGAGAATTCCGGAACGGCGCCCGAGGTAGCGGCTGCACCCAGCGGAGTAGCTACCGTCAGTCCGTCTACCGACTGCCCCAGACCAAAGATGCTGTCGCCCGATACCCAAACGGCATCACCCGACATCTTCGTAGGATAAGCAAAGAACAAGAATGCACGGGTAATCAAAGCTACGTTGAACACGTTCATACCCGTACCACCGAATACTTCCTTAGCAAAAATTACAGAGAATGCAGTAGCCACCGCTAGAATCCACAACGGGCAGTCTACCGGAACAATCATCGGAATCAAGATACCGGAAACCAGGAAGCCTTCCTGAATCTCCTCCTTCTTCCACTGAGCTACTACGAACTCAATGCCGAGACCTACTACATAAGATACAATGATTTTTGGCAATACAGCCAAGAAACCGTAGATGAACATTTCCCAGAAGCCGCCGGTGGCACCGGTAGCATGGAAATGCTGGTAACCTACGTTATACATACCGAACAGCAGTGCCGGTACTAACGCAATAACCACCATCGACATGATGCGTTTGCTGTCAATGGAGTCGTGAATATGCGTTCCCGATTTCGAAGTGGCATTAGGCACGAACAAGAATGTTTCGAAGCCGTCGAACACCGAACGAAATGCGTGGAATTTGCCGCCTTCTTCAAAGTTCGGCTTTATCTTGTCGAGATAATTTCTTAACGCTTTCATTAATATATTTACGATTTTACGATTTACAATTTACGATTTGCCATACGCCCCGATTATGCCATTTCGGCACGAAGCATATCGAGTCCTGCACGTACGATGCGCTGCACTTCCACTTTGGAAGAACATACGAATTCGCAGAGAGCGAAATCTTCAGGAGCTACTTCGTAGATACCCAGAGCCTCCATACGGTCAATATCACCTGCAATGATTGCTTTCACCAGATATTCGGGGAAGATGTCCATTGGAAATACGCGGTCGTATTCGTTGGACATAATCATGTGACGTTCGCCACCCTTGATACGGGCATCTATCACATATTCCTTCTTGCCCATCAGCCAGCTGAAGTAAGAGCGGTTGACGCTGAACTGATTAAAGCGCGGCATAATCCAACCCAACATTTCATGGATTTCATCTCCTTCGGGAATAACGGTCAGCTGGCTGTCGAAAGAGCCGAGGAAGCCGTTCGGAGAAATTTTCTTACCGGTCAGCACGTTACCGCTGATGTAGCGGAGGTCCTTGTCGGTAGTCACGTTACCTTTGAAAACGTTCGTCAGCAGAGCGCCGACTTTCAGCTTGCAATAAGCGGGTTTCAACACTTCGGAACCCGTTACAGCTACCGTACGGGTCAAGTCTACATGACCGGTATTCATCAGACGTCCGATGAAAAGTACGGCTTCGGCACTGATAGTCCAGACCGTTTCACCTTTCACTACCGGAGAGATGTGGTTAATCTGTACACCCACGTTGCCTGCCGGATGCGGTCCGTCGAAAGCTGTTACGGTAACGTTCTTTGCCTGCACAAGGGCAGCAGCCTTTTGTTTTACACTAATACCCAGATACGTCTTTGCCATCTTTGACAAAGCGTCGAGTCCCGTCTGGAAGTTTGCTTCTTCTCCTTTCAGAGCGAATTCAAAATCGGGGGCCAGCGGATTACTGTCGAAAGCCGAAATGAAAATAGCTTTCGGAGTCACCGTCGGGTCAGCGATAACGTCGTACGGACGTTGGCGGATGAAAGCGAACATACCTGCCTGCAAAAGAGCTTCTTTTACCTGCTGGCCGCTCATCTTGGACGGGTCCATCTTGCCAAATTCCTCATAGTCTTGTTCAGTGGCAGCCTCTACAACGATGTTCAGCACCTTACGGCGCGCACCACGCTCCACGCTTGTCACTACGCCACTGACGGGCGAAACAAATTTCAATTCAGGATGATTCTTGTCGATAAACAAGGGTCCCCCGGCCATCACATATTCCTGCTCTTTGACCACCACTTTCGGAGTGATGCCTGTATAGTCATCGGGAATCAGCGAATAAAATCCTGGTTCCTTAACAGACACAAGTTCCTGGGCAGCAGCGCCTTTCAGGTTAATGTCAAGGCCTCTACGTAACTTAATTACATTTGCCATGCGTTTATTTAAAATAATGGTTTCATTAATTTGCCGCAAAAGTAGCAAAAAAGAACGTGAATAAAGAGCAAAAAAGAAAGGAATTACGGAGAAATTTCCGTAATCCCTTTCGTTAACGAACACGAGAACAAGGATTAGGGGTTAAGGATTAGGGATTAATACCCTGCGGAATCATAGCGCAGCCCCACTAATCACTAATCCTTAACCTCTAATCCTTATCATCACTTTTCTTCAGCAAACATCGGGTCCCATGCCGGCAGGCGGATAGGTTTTTGTTTGAACAATTCCATCACTTTGGCAGGAACATACTTTGTCTCCACCACCAAGCGGAACATGTATTCATTGAACCACTCGTCGGTCATGATGAGATGTCCCTGGTAACCGGAAGCAGCTCCCCAGCTATTCTCTACCATCCATTTTACGGGCTTTCCGTCTTTGTTCAAGTCAACAGCCATCAAGGTCATGGCGTGGGACGAGCCGCTGGAGAAGGTCTGAATGCGTTGTTTTTTATCCATTCCGAAGGTAGTACCCATCAGTGACTCGTAGTCATAATTTTTCACATCAAGCAGACCGCGTTCAGAGTTCAGGAACTTGCCCACATCGCAAGAGAAGTACATCATGGTGCTGTCCTTCAAGGAGGCGATGGCCATCTCCTTAATATCCTCTACGGGCAGGTTGACATAAGTCCAGTTTTTACCGTCGTAACGGTGACGGTCGTAGTCTATTTCATAGCACTTATAATACTCACGACTGGGATCGTTCATCAGCATTACGTAGTTGGTCAGCAGTTGTTTGTCTCCATACTTCTCAAGGAAAGACATGGGAGTGTGATGCTCTGTCTCCACGGGATTACCCTTAGCATCGTGGCAGACATAGTCGAACTCCGTGGGAGGTACACCAAGGTTCAGCACCAACATGCGGTAGATGGTTCCGAGCATTGTGGTTTTCTCCTTCTCCAGAGCTGCGGGCTTGGCACCGGCGGCAGCCATATCACGTAGTTGCAGACCATACTCTTTCAGCTTCAGAGAGATGAGGTTGGCCATGCGGGAGGTATTTTCACTGCTGTTTGTTTCAGGCATGGCATCTTTAGGAACAAGGCCGTATTTGGAAACAATGTCGGCCACACCGGTAAAGGTACCCCCATCGCTCAGCGGATGCTGGAAGAGCCATTCTACGGTTTTATCAGTCAGGGGACTCTTGGAGGTGTCGATGATGCCTTGCAAGAAGAGGTTTGCCTTCTCCAACTGGTCCCAGAAGAAAGGATAGACTTCGGAGAACTCAAAAGACTGGAAACCGTATTCGGCAAGGGTCTTGGCCCGCATCACGTTGAGCCCGGTGAACAACCAGCAACGGCCGGACGACTTCTGGTCGGTGATGCCTCTGGACTCTACCTTGACGGAGAAGTGGGTATCCATGCCCTGCATATTCTCCTGGTTGAGTGCCAGTTTACGGATGTCATTATTGCCTATGGCATTGCGGAGAGCCTTGTCGGCAGCCGTGCCTTGATAACTTTGCTTGATTTGCCCAAGCATTTCGGGGCTGATGCCGCCTTTTCCTTCTTGTGCCTGCACAGAAAGCAGTGCGGCACTCAGAACAATTACAGATAAAAATCGTTTCTTCATTCAGATTATGTGTTTTTAGTTATTGATGTCTTGCTTCGTGAAGCAGACAAAAGTAATGTCTTTTTTGATAATTTTAGTGACATCTTTAGATTTATTATCTATTACAGTGAAAACTATTCGGAATAAAATAGTTTCCTTTGCACCCACATTTCGTACGACATGAAAAGATATATACTAAGCATTATCGCACTGGTGCTGTTCGCCACCACCCTTTATGCCCAGGAACAGACTGCGGCCGCCACAAACGACAGCGTTCCCGCACTGACAAAAAAAGAACTACGCAAGCAAAAGGTAGCGCGCCGGAATCTGCATTACAATATTCTGGGTGGACCCAGCTACACTCCCGACTTCGGTGCCGTGCTGGGAGGAAGCGCCCTGATGACCTTCCGCATAAACCCCAGCGACACCACGCAGTTGCGCTCCGTAGTGCCCATGGCCATCGCCTTCATGTTCAACGGTGGCATCAATCTTTTCTCCAAGCCTCAACTCTTCTTCAAGGGTGACCGTTTCCGTATCTTCGGAAAGTTTAGCTATAAAAATACGGAAGAAAACTTTTACGGCATCGGCTATAATACCAATAAAGATTACGTACGAAGCGACAGTACCAGCAAATACCGATACAGCGGCGTGCAAATCAACCCCTGGTTCCTCTTCCGGCTGGGCAACAGCAATATCTTTGCCGGACCTCAAATAGACATCAATTATGACCACCTGACAGAGCCCGGCAAGTTCTTGGTGAACGAACCTTCGTACAAAGAGGCAGGCGGTACGGCCAACGGCTACAACAACTTCAACTCCGGCCTCGGCTTCCTGCTGACATACGACAGCCGTGACGTTCCCGCCAACGCCTACCGCGGCATGTATCTGGATTTCCGCGGCATGATGTACACCAAATTCATCGGAAGCGACCAGACCTTCTACCGCCTGGAGATAGACTACCGCCAATACAAGTCACTGGGCAAGCGCAGGGTGCTTGCGTGGACGGCACAGACCAAGAACGTGTTCGGCGACGTCCCACTGACGCAATACGCCCTCACCGGAACGCCTTTCGACCTGCGCGGCTACTACATGGGGCAGTATCGCGACAAGTCCTCGCACGTGGTCATGGCAGAATACCGGCAGATGCTCAATACCGACCGCAGCACCTGGCTGAAGCGGATGCTCAACCACATAGGTTTTGTAGCCTGGACCGGGTGCGGCTTCATGGGCCCCACTCCTGGCAAGATAGAGGGCGTACTGCCCAACTATGGTGTAGGTCTACGCATTGAGGTACAGCCACGCATGAACGTCCGCCTGGATTTAGGCAAAAACACGGTAAACAACCAGATGTTGTTTTACTTCAATATGACAGAAGCGTTTTGAGTAACGCCTTACCTTGCCGTATCTGCCCGTCTCCCTCCTATGGAGAATGATTATAACATCAAAATGCCCTGAAAACCAAACTTTACCTCTTGAGACACAAACATTTCATTTTTCTTTTCTTTTTCTTGCATCAGTAAAAGATTATCCATACTTTTGGCAATCACATTTCTTTTTCCTCAAAAAGATAGCAAACAAAACAGAAGCATGAAAGTTCTTGAGATACTCTTCTGGATAAGTTTATTCATAGTGTTCTATACCTATATAGGCTATGGTATATTATTATATATTCTGGTCAAGATAAAAGAGTGCTTCCACACACCTACCCTCTGGCCTATGCCCACCGACAACGCATTGCCCCCATTGACTCTGTTTATCGCCGCCTATAATGAAGAAGATGTAGTGGACGAAAAAATGCGCAACTGTCTGGAGCTGGACTATCCTGCCGACAAGCTACGCATTCTTTGGGTGACCGACGGCAGCAACGACCGTACCAACGAACGCCTCTCCCGCTGGCCGCAAGCCACCGTCCTCCACCAACCCCAACGCCAAGGCAAGACAGCCGCCCTGAACCGCGGTATACATTTCGTAGGAACGCCCCTTGTCGTATTCACCGATGCCAATACGCACCTCAACCGAAAAGCCCTACGGGAGATAGTGCACGCCTTCACCGACCCTAAAGTGGGATGCGTGGCAGGCGAAAAACGTATTGCTGTGCAAAGTAAGGACAATGCTGCCTCTGGGGGAGAAGGGTTGTACTGGAAATACGAATCCACCCTCAAAGCGCTCGACGCACGCCTCTATTCAGCAGTAGGAGCAGCGGGTGAGTTGTTTGCCGTGCGCCGCAATCTGTTCGAAGAAATGCAAACAGACACGTTGCTCGACGACTTCACACTCTCCCTGCACATCGTCATGCAGGGACACACCATTGCCTATTGCGCCAATGCCTATGCCGTAGAAAGCGGCTCGGCAGATATGCGCGAGGAAGAAAAGCGCAAGGTGCGCATCGCTGCCGGTGGCTTGCAGTCTATCTGGCGGCTACGTCCGCTGCTCAACCCGTTCCGTTACGGCACATTCTGTTTCCAATATATTTCCCACCGGGTGCTGCGCTGGTCGCTCACTCCTATCCTATTGTTTCTATTGCTTCCCCTCAACACAATTCTCATCTTTACGACAAGCACGCCATTACTGTATGCCATCATCTGGCTGTTACAAGCTTTTTTCTACCTCATGGGAAGTTGGGGGTACTACCTTTCAACGAAGCATATAAAGAACAAGATACTTTTCATCCCCTACTATTTCCTTTTTATGAACGTCAACGTCATACGAGGATTCAACTACCTGCGCAAACGTAAAGACAATGCAAGCGGCGCATGGGAGAAGGCCAGAAGGGCATGAAACTAATACTATAAGAATGAAAAACATTTTAAAACAAGCTGAAAACGCCGAAAGACTGTTAAAGCTGACATCCGACACCATGATTCTTCTGGACAAAGACGGTATTTGTGTGGACATTGCAGTTTACAACATCAATCTCTGGTTCTTGAAGGAAGACCGGTTACTGGGCAAGAATCTGTTCCAACTAATTCCCTTATCCACTTATAACCAAATCTATCCGGACTTTAAAAGAGTACTGACGCACAAAATACGCTCTACCCATAACTACGAAATGGCCTTGAACGGCACCACTTATTTCTTCAAGTGTATCATGTCCCCCTTTGACGGAATGGTGCTCTGCCAATACCGCGACATCACGGAACGTAGTCAGCGCAAGCTGGAACTCGAAAGAAAAAACCAAGAGTTGAATGAAATCCAAAAAGCTGCGCTTATCGGAAACTGGCAATACGATTCAGACACCCAAAGCTTCAAATATGCCGGACACACCGATATCCTATGCACAGAGGAGACACAAGAAATCAATCTGAACGACTATCTGAAACTGATACTTCCCGAAGACCGGAAATCTTTCACCAACTGGCTGAAAGAAAACCTAAAAGGGAAAATGGAAAACAGTGTGGACTACCGCATCTTGCTTCAAGAAAAGATTTTCTATATACGGCTCAAGGCCTTTGCACGCGAATATCATAAAGACAAAAATACCATTCTGGAAGGATATATACAGAATATCACCGACATTCAGCAACGGCGCAACGATATCAACTTGCTGACACATGCCATCAACAACTCCACCGAAGATATTTACTCGGCACACGAAGACGGTACACTGATATTCGGCAACCGCTGCTTCAAGGAGCGACATGGCATCGGCAATACCCAAGACATCACGAAACTGAAAATATACGACTTGCCTTCGTATGGAAGAGACAAAAAATCGTGGAAAGAATTTGCAGAATGTGTCAAACGCGGAGAAACCTCCCAAGGCTATATTGTTCACAATCCGTTGCCACTGCGTCCGGAAGTACTCGCCATAGAAGGAAACGCCTATTGGGTGACGAGTGACAAAGGCGAAGGGACGGTCTGGACTTTCGGAAGGGATGTATCCACACGCATCCGGCATGAGCAACAAATCAAACAGTTCAACCTGATTCTGGACAAAATCATCGAAAACCTCCCGGCAGGCATTGTCGTGAAGGACATCAACAACAACTTCAAGTACCTCTACCGCAACCGCGAATCGTACAACCGCGAAATCCCCATACAAGAGGCATTGGGGAAAGACGACTTCGACTTTTATCCCCTGGAGACTGCCCAGGAAAAAAGAGCACAAGACATTGAAATAGCCAGGACCGGCAAAGAGATGCACTGGATTGCGGAAGAACGCGACGGAAACGGAACCCCCATCTATCTGGACAAGCGAAAGATGAAGATTGAAAGCAACGATTTCTCCCCCATCCTGCTGAACATCGAATGGGACATCACGGAAATGGAACAGATGAAACGGGAATTGCTCGTAGCCAAGGAGAAAGCCGAGACTTCCGACCAGCTCAAATCCGCTTTCCTCGCCAACATGAGCCATGAGATACGCACACCGCTCAATGCCATTGTAGGCTTCTCGCGCATCATTGCCGAAAGCACCGACGAGAAGGAACGGCTAGGCTATTACGAAATAGTAGAATCGAACAACGAACGCCTGCTCCAGCTCATTAACGAAATTCTCGACTTATCAAAAATCGAATCGGGTATCGTGGAGTTCACCATCACGCCCGTACGCCTCCATCCGCTCTGCAAGGAGATACACGACGCACATATTTTCCGCTGTCCCAAAGGAGTGGAGCTGATATACGAACCCTCTGACGAGAATATCGTGATTGACGGAGACAAGAACCGGATTTTCCAGGTCATTTCCAATCTGATAGGCAATGCCTTCAAGTTCACCCCCGCCGGGTACATCAGTTACGGGTATCACCGGGAAGGCAAGTATGTAGCATTCCACGTCACCGATACGGGTATGGGAATTGCACCGGACAAAGTGGACCGGATATTCGAACGTTTTGTCAAGGTGAACAACTTTGCCCAAGGCACCGGATTGGGACTTTCCATCTGCAAGACTATCATCGAACGCCTGGGCGGCAACATATCCGTCACTTCGGAAGTGGGTAAAGGCACCACATTTATTTTTGTCCTCCCACTGGAATCCTCCAGCAAAACAGAGATGGAAAAGAAGGAAGAGAACAACCGGGAAACGACAGCAAAGGCACATTCCACAGAGCAGAGGAGCAGAAATACAGCCCCCGGAACTTCCCCGAAGAATGAAGAAGCCGGAACACTCCCTACCCCTCCTTCCAAAACCATCCTGATTGCCGAAGATACAGAAAGCAATTTCATCCTAATTAACGCCATTTTAGGCCGGCTCTATCGGTTGAAACATGCCAAAGACGGCATGGAAGCCGTAACTATGTTCGAGGAAGTCCATCCCGACCTCATCCTGATGGACATGAAAATGCCCAACCTTGACGGAATCGACGCCACACGCATCATCCGTGAACTGGCGCCGGACATCCCCATCATCGCCCTTACAGCCTATGCCTACGAACACGACAAGCAGGCTGCCCTGGAAGCAGGTTGCAACGACTTCCTTACCAAACCCTTCACCCAAGAAGTACTGAAGGAAACCATCAAGAAATGGTTGGACAATAAAGGATGACTGAAAGGACTGTAGGGTGATAAACTATCGCATTATCACCCTACTACGTTATCAACTTTCAGTGAAATTCCACTTTTTCAAGTTCTCATTTATGCAAAGATATCACTCCGCTGGATATAGGCTATCACATCGCCTTTATTGACCACATCCCCTTGCTTGGCACAGACTTCCACCACACGTCCGGTAAATCCGGTCCATATCTTCTCGTATTCACCCCACGGCGTAGAGATGTAGCAGAACACCTCATCATGCTGGTACTTGCGTCCAATGAAAGGAGCAGAAGAAGGACCTTCGACAGAAACCTCCCAAAGCACTTGCCCTTTGGAAGGCGCGATTATCGGGTCTGCCTTTGCACGCTTCAGCTTCTTGATTTCCTCTTCCGAGTATCCATTTTTGGCCATCGCCGCATCCTTGGCACGCTGCAGGTCATCCTCAAAACGTTTCTTGGCAACGCCGGATTTATAGTCGCGATACTGCCGGTCGTGCATGGCAAGCTCGAAGAGTTCCTCGTCATCATCGCCATATTCCCAACCGTTTTCGTCCATCTCTTTCCGGTATGTATCCAGAGCATCCGGGTAGTTCAGCTGCGGGTCCGTATCCACGAACTCAAAACCCTTGGACTTGGCCAGTTCCACTATCTCGGGCGCCAAAGTACCGGGCAGGCGTCCGCTCTTGCCCAGAATCATGTCCCACGTATGGTTGTCTATCATCGTCCAGCGCTCCTCTCCCTTTACTTGCTGCATGAGGTTCATCAGAGCCACATTCTTCACATACTGGCTGAAAGGAGTCACCAAAGGAGGATAGCCCAGTTTGGGCCATACATATTCCACTTCGTCGAACAGCATGACGAGTAAGTCGTCCAGACTGAGTTCCGGCTCATTCTTGCCGCGCAGTATCATGTTGATGCCGGAATGCACTCCCTTCAAGTCGGCCATCATGGAGCCCATCATGCCACCCGGCAAACCGCACTTCAGCAAGAGTGAGGACATATGTTTATTGGTGGGATCCATGAAATAACCCAAGAAATCGTCAATGAACTCCTGCGTCATGGCACGGGCTTTCATGTAGGCTTTCATGTTTATGTCGGGCACCTGAAAACCCAGATCTTTCAGCATGGCCTGCACGGAGATGATGTCCGGATGAACCTTGCCCCACGACATGGGTTCCATCGCCACATCGATGATGTCGGCACCGTTCTCGCAGACTTCGAGAATGGAAGCCATAGAAAGTCCGGGACCGCTATGCCCGTGGTATTGTATCAGCACATCGGGATGCTTCTCCTTAATGGTTCTGACAAGCTGTCCCAGCATACCCGGACGTCCGATGCCAGCCATATCCTTCAAGCAGATTTCGGGTGCCCCGGCTTCAATCAATCGGTCGGCAATACCGGCATAGTATTCCACCGTATGGACAGGAGAATACGTGATGCAGAGCGTAGCCTGCGGTATCATGCCCGCTTCCAGGGCATATTTGATGGAAGGAATTATGTTCCGCGTCTCGTTCAGTCCGCAGAAGATACGGGTAATGTCCACACCCTGGGCATGCTTCACCTTGTACATCAGCCGGCGCACATCTGCTGGAACGGGATACATGCGCAGTGCATTCAGCCCGCGATCAAGCATATGCGTCTGTATACCTGCTTCCCTGAAAGGCGCGGTAAAGGCGCGTACAGCCTTATTGGGATTTTCGCCGTACAGAAGGTTTACCTGCTCAAAAGCTCCTCCGTTCGTTTCGACGCGTGCAAAACAGCCCATTTCTACTATCAACGGAGCAATGCGTACCAACTGGTCTACCCGGGGTTGATACTTACCGGACGACTGCCACATGTCCCGGTAAACAAGACTGAATTTAATTTCCTTTTTCATCATAGTCAGTAATAAGAGATTTTTTTCTTCGGTTAACTTAACATATACAAATATAAAGGATTATTCTGACATATAGTCAAGAATAATCCTTAAAAATTCATCGCAATCAATATGTTATATATCATATTGCTACTACCAAACTATTATCAGATGAAATCTTTCAGTTCATCCTGCAACTTCTGACGTGTAAAGAAGATGCGGCTTTTCACTGTTCCGAGTGGAAGACCGAGACGTTCGGCAATCTCACGGTACTTGAAACCGGACACGTGCATGGAGAAAGGGACTTTATAGTCGCGTGGAAGGGCATTGACGATGCGGTGCATTTCTTTCAGGTCGTAGGCACCTTCGGTACTGGCAAAACCAGAGTCCTGGGGCATACTGAGGTGATACTGATTGTCCGTCTGGTCTACAAAAGTCTGTTCGCGAACTATTTTCCGGTAATTATTGATAAAGATGTTGCGCATAATGGTATACATCCAACCTTTGAAATTGGTGTCGGGTTCAAATTTGTCTTCGTTATCCAAAGCCTTGAGAGACGTCTCTTGCAACAAATCATTCGCTTCTTCCCGGTCGGCTGTCAACTTGTATGCAAAGCGAAGCAGTTCTTCTTGCACTGCAAGTAAATCTTTTCTAAAACTGTAAGTATTCATACTTTGCTCAATTTTTAAATAGTTAATAATGGTTTAGGTTTTACGGTTGCAAGTATAAGGAAGATTTGAAGCTCCGGGGGACGGAATACGGTTTTTATTAGGGGTAAAAACTATCATTTGACAGTTTCCACCCCCTCTATGATAGTTTACGGGTGATATCATGTACTGAAAATCATCATTTTTCCGAAGATTTCGTAAATGTTACGTGATTTTTTTATAGCTTTGCCTACATATAGGGAAACACTTTTATTATATAAAAACACTTTATTTTATGAAATCATTTCAATTAAAGTCACTTCTTCTGCTGGCTGCCGTCATCATCTCCCTGCCCTCCTTTGGACAAGGACTGAAAGCGTTCAAGCTGAAGAACGGTCTTTCCGTATATATATGGGAAGACGAATCCAAATCGGACGTATTCGGACTGGTAGGCGTACGTGCCGGTTCCATCAACGACCCCGAAGAGTACACGGGACTTGCACACTACCTGGAGCACGTCATGTTTAAAGGAACAGACAAGATAGGCGCGCTGAACTGGACGGAAGAAGAACCGATCTACAAGGAAATCATCGCCAAGTACGACCAGATGGCCGAAGAAGCCGACCCGGTAAAAAAAGAAGCCATCAGCAAGGAAATCAATGAGCTGACCGTCAAGGCCGGAAAGCTGGGGCTTCCCAATGAATACTCCAACCTGATGGAAAGCATGGGCGCCAAAGGGGTAAATGCAGGAACCTACTATGACTGGACCTTCTATCACAGCTCCTTCCCTGCCTATCAGATAAACAAATGGCTGGAGATTTCCTCACAACGTTTCCTGCATCCCGTATTCCGTTCCTTCCAGTCGGAGCTGGAAAACGTGTACGAAGAATATAACCGTTCACAAGATGACCAGGGACGTGCACAGAACCAGTTCGTGATGGAGAAAGCTTTTGAGGGACATCCTTACTCCCGTTCCATCATCGGCCTGCCCGAACATCTGAAGAATCCCCGCCTGAGCAAGCTGATTGAATTCTACGAACAATGGTATGTACCCGAAAACATGGTACTGGTACTCGTAGGAAACATCAAAGCCCAACAAATCAGCGGACGCATCAATGCCGCCTTCGGGCGTCTGGCTGCAAAGCCCGCACCCGAGCGCAAGGTCTACCAGAACCTCGAAATAAAAGGCCGCAAACAATATTCGGCCAAAGTGGGATTCTACCCGCAAGTGGCAATGGTATTCAACGGAGTGCCTGCCGGACATCCCGACGAAGATGCTCTGGACATCGCCCTGGCACTGCTGAACAACAACAGCCAGACCGGAACCATGGACAAGCTGGTACTGGACGGTGAGCTGACCAGCGCCGGAGCCTACACCCGTACTTTCCGTGAACAAGGGCGCGCCATCGTAGCGGCCATTCCCCTCTACGACGAAAACCAGCGCCGTTTCGAGTCTACCAAAAGCGCCGAAAAGAAAGCCTTGAAAGCCATCCAGCAAATCGCCAACGGAGAATTCGAGGACTGGAAAATTGATGCCATCAAAGCCGAGAAATGCCGCCAGTTCGACCTGGAAATGGAGTCGAACGAGGACAAGGCCATGATACTGATGAACGCCTTCTACAACGAGCAGGATTTGGGCGACATACTCAACTACAAGGACAAGATTATGGCCATCACTACTGACGACATCAAGCGGGTAGCCAAGAAATACCTGTCGGACAACTACCTGGCCCTATATATCGAAAAAGGGAAACCTGACAAAAACGCCAAGATTGAGAAGCCGGGGTACAAACCCGTAGAACCTCCGGTAGGCAAGGAATCGCTTTATGCAACGCAATTCAAGAACCTGCCCATCGGACAGATGGAAGAGAAATTCGCAGACTACGGCGAAGTGCAAATCAAGCAGCTGAACGACCGTTCCAAGATGTACTACACGCCCAACAAGGAGAACAACGTATTCCAGCTGATTGTACAATACGGAGCCGGTGAACGCGAATTCCCGAAACTGGGCTATGCCGCCCAACTGATGAACAACGCAGGTATCATGGGAGCCTACGAACCGCAAGAGCTGAAAGAAGAACTCAGCAAGCTGAACGCAACCTGCCACGTGACAGCCGATGAAGACAACCTCTACATCATCATGGAGGGCTACGAAGCCACCCTGCCGCAAGCCTGCCAGCTACTTTCACGCCAGATTCTGATGCCGAAATTGGACGAAAAGCAACTAGCACGTCTGAAAGGTTCGGCAATGGGTATGCGCCAGCAGCGTAAAGACAACGTCAGCATCCTGAACGAAGCGCTGCGCCAGTACATGCTCTACGGAGAGAAATCAGACTACATCAAGGAGCTGACCGACAAGGAGATTTACGAATTGCAGATTTCAGAACTGACGGGCGACATCAACCGTGCCTCCAACTACGAGGCAAAGGTATTCTTTACCGGAACACTCCCCTTCGACCAAGTATACGACATCCTGAGCAAGAACCTCCCGTTGGTAGCCAACGAACGCCCGTCCAACTCCCCGCAGGCAAAGGAGATGATGCCGGTAACCGAAAACACCGTCTACTTCCTGCCTAACAACGATGCAGAACAAGCCCAAATCCACCTCTACATCCCGATGCAGAAGGCTGACAAGAAGGACGACGTGCTGCGTAGCGCATTCAACCAGTACTTCGGTCTCGACTTCACCGGCATCGTTCTGAACGAAATACGCGAAAAACGCTCCATGGCCTATACAGCCTACGCATTCGTCGGCACGCAAGGCATAGCCGGAAAAGCAAGCTACCTGCGCGGCTACATCGGTACCCAGAACGACAAGGCAAACGATGCATTGGACGTACTGATGAGTCTCGTCAATGACATGCCGAAGAATCCGGAACGTATCGGCAACATCAAGAGCTACCTCCGCCAAGCCATGCTGACCAGCCACCCCAGCTTCCGCAACAAAGCTATGGAACTGGTAGACTTGGGCTACAGAGGCTACACGGACGACCCAGCCAAAGAAAACCTGCCGAAAGTAGATGCACTGACCTTTGACGACATCGTGAAGTTCTACGAAGAGAACATCAAAGGCAAACCTTACTGCATCTCCATCATGGGCAACCCGAAGGACATCGACCTGAAGCGGCTGGAGAAATTCGGCAAGGTAGTGAAACTGAACGAACGCAAGCTCTTCAACACGAAGGATGCATTGTTCTAACCTAGTCTTATCTCTTTAGCAATCCTATCCTCGCTCCCTTTAATAAGGGGAACGAGACATATGAAAAATTCCCCGACATTTCGGTTTGAAAATGCCGGGGAATCTTATTTTAAAACATCTGGGAAGTGCTTCTCCGGAATGTCCGAGTTTCACCGGAAAATCCCTGAGGTTTTCAGACTGCAAACAACAGACTACATTTCCTGCTCCTCTTCATTACCCGAAAGGATAGGAAGGCAAATCCTATACTTTACTGCCAGTATACGGGTAACGAACACCGTCACACCACCCACAATCTGGCACACGAAAGACTCCATCCCCAGAAGGTGGCACATCCAGTAGAAGGTTCCTCCCACCACACAAGCCATCGCATAAATCTCCTTCCGGAATATCAGCGGAATTTCGTTGATGAATACGTCACGTATCACACCTCCCGCAGCTCCGGTAATGCTGCCCATGATGATGGCCACCCAGAAGGGATAGCCCAGCGCGATGCTCTTGCCCACACCAACGACCGTGAACAGTGCCAGGCCGATACTGTCGAATATGAAGAATGTATTGTGCAGATGGATGAGATGCTTACCGAAGAGGATGACCCACAACAAGGCCAGTCCGGTACAAATCAAATAAATAGGGTCCGTCATCCAACCCGGGGTGACGTCCAGCAGCAGGTCGCGTATCGTACCGCCTCCGATGGCCGTCACAAAACCCACCACATACGCTCCAAACCAGTCGAACCGCTTGGCCGAGGCCAGACGTATGCCACTAATGGCAAAGGCAAATGTGCCAATGAAATCGAGTATCTGAACAAATGTTGGCATTATCACTTCGAGAATTAAAAATTAAAAATTAAACAAGTGCTTCGAGTATCCAAAATTAAATCCGAGCATCCAAAACCGAAAAAGATAATACATATTTCAACAGACACTCTGAAAATAATAGGCAAAGTAACAAATAATTTCCCTAAGAAAGCGTATTTTTGTATCGACATTTTTTTACCAATTACGACAATGAAAATAACAATCGTATCGGGCGCACGCCCCAACTTCATGAAAATAGCCCCCATCTGCCGCGCCATCGACGCCGCCAGAGAGGCAGGAAAGAACATCTCCTACCGCATCGTCTACACCGGTCCGCAGGATGACACCAGCCTGGATGCCTCGCTCTTCTCCGACCTCTCTATGAGGAAACCGGATGCCTGCCTCGGCGTCACCGGACATGACCACTCGCAGGTGGCAGCCTCCATCATGCTTGCCTTCGAGCGCGAGTTGGACGGGCACCCAGCACAAGTCGTACTGGTGGTAGATGACATGACCGCCACCATGAGTTGCTCCATCGTCGCCAAGAAGCGCGGGCTGAAGGTGGCGCACGTCATAGCAGGCACGCGCTCCTTCGACATGAACATGCCCCGCGAAGTGAACCGAACCATCGTGGACGCCATCTCCGACTATCTCTTCACTGCCGGCATGGTGGCCAACCGCAATCTCAACCAAGAGGGTATGATACCCGACTATATCCACTACGTGGGCAACATACTGATTGACACCATCCGCTTCAACCGCCACCGCCTGGTGCAGCCCATGTGGTTCTCCAGCCTCGGCCTGCGGAAAGGAAACTACTTGCTACTAACCCTCAACCGCCGTGACCTGCTGGAAAAGAAGGCCGTGCTGCACTCCCTGCTCCAAACCGTCATCGAAAAAGCCGACGGCATGCCTATCGTCGCCCCTCTGCACCCCTATGTACAAAAGGCAGTGAAGTCACTGGGACTGGATGCCCCTAACCTGCACATCCTGCCTCCACAGAGCTACCTGCACTTCGGGTTCCTCATCAATCAGGCACGGGGCATCGTCACCGACTCGGGCAACATTGCCGAAGAAGCCACCTTCCTTGATGTCCCCTGCATCACCCTCAACACCTACGCCGAGCATCCCGAAACCTGGCGTATCGGTACCAACGAGCTGGTCGGCGAAAACTCCTTCGCCCTCTCCGCCTCGCTCGACAAGCTGCTGCACGGAGAATGGAAGCACGCCATCCTACCCGACCGCTGGGACGGACGGACGGCGGAACGCATCGTACAGACACTACTGAACGGCAACAATTCATAATCCTCCATAAATTCCATCCCAAGCTTGCAAACGTCTATCCCAAACCTACGGACGCTTATCCCAAGCTTGGGTCTTTCTATCCCAAGGCTTGGGATAGAGCTTTCTCCATACATTGCGCAACTTTATCCTTTATATCCGGCAACTTCTCTACAAGGATTCCGTACATTTTTTATCTGTATCCAGCAAACAAGACATACGACTTTCACGTTCATTTAACCATATCTCCCGTTTCTTTAGTCTATATTTGCTTCTTGATTAACCTTAATTTGTTAACTTTGTGCCCGAATTATCTGTAACTTATGAAGCAAAGATATATAATTTATGCCCTTTTCCTGCTGTCACTGTTTGTCTCCATCAGCGCATCCGCCCAAATTAAGGGTGTCATCACAGACTCTCTCACGAACGAACCGCTGATGTATATCACCGTACAGTATGAAGGGAAAGGTGTAGGCGGCATCTCCAACGCAAACGGTGAATACCAGGTTGAAACCCACAAAGGCTGGGATGAGCTGACATTCTCCGCTGTAGGTTATATCACCAAGAAAGTGAAACTGAATCCCGGTACCCGGGTGCTGAACGTCAAGTTGCAACCGGACGACATCATGCTCTCCGAGGTCGTCGTGAAACCCAAGAAGGAGAAATATTCCCGCAAGAACAACCCCGCCGTGGAGTTTATGAAGAAGGTCATCGAGAACAAGAAGGCCTTGAAACTGGAAGAGAACGACTACTATCAGTATCAGAAATATGAAAAGATGAAGATGTCGCTCAACGACGTTACCCCCGACAAAATGGAGAAAGGTATTTACAAGAAATTCTCCTTCTTCAAAGACCAGGTGGAGGTATCGCCCAAGACCAACAAGATGATTCTACCCATCTCCATCAAGGAGACGGCGAGCAAGACCATTTTCCGTAAAAGCCCCAAGAGCGAAAAGACCATCATCGAAGGCATGAACTCCACTGGTATCGAAGAGTTCTTCAACACCGGAGACATGCTGGGGACCATCCTTACGGACGTATTCTCCGACATCAACATCTACGACGACGACATCCGGCTGCTGCAACGCCGCTTCGTCAGCCCCATCGGTCGCGGAGCCATCAACTTCTACAAATACTACTTGATGGACACGCTCATGGTGGATAAGCAGGAGTGCGTGCACCTCACCTTCGTTCCGCAGAACCCGCAGGACTTCGGTTTCACGGGGCACCTCTACGTGGTGAAGGACTCCACCTATGCCGTGAAGAAATGTACCATGAACCTACCCAAGAAGACGGGTGTCAACTTCGTGGAAAACCTCGACATCGTGCAGCAGTTCGAACAACTGCCCGACAGCAACTGGGTGTTGACCGACGACGACATGACCGTGGAACTGCACTTCGTGAAAGGTATCCAAGGCCTGGAAGTGCAACGGACCACCAAATACAGCGACTATCAATTCACGGAAATAGAGCCCCGCCTCTTCCGTCTGAAAGGAAACGTCATCAAGGAAGCGAACATGCTTGCCAAGAGCGACGAATACTGGGCGAAAGTCCGCCAAGTGCCCCTCACCAAGAAAGAGAGCACGATGGACGTATTCATGAACCGCATCGAGCAGATTCCCGGCTTCAAGTACGTTATCTTCGGGGCGAAAGCCTTGATTGAGAACTTCGTGGAGACGGGTGGCAAGAAGCATCCCAGCAAGTTCGACTTCGGTCCCATCAACACGATGATAACCAGCAACTACGTCAACGGCACGCGCTTCCGTCTGAGCGGTATGACAACAGGTAACCTTGACCCGCATTGGAGCCTGAGCGGCTACGGTGCCTACGGAACCAAGGACAAGAAATGGTTCTACTCCGGACAGGTGGCCTACTCCTTCAACAAGCGCGAATACGTATTGTGGGAGTTCCCGAAACACTATATCGCCTTCAAGTACACCTACGACGTGATGTCTCCCATGGACAAGTATCTCGCCACGGACAAGGACAACTTGTTTGTCGGCTGGAAATGGACGACGGTGGACCAGATGTCCTACATGCGCGACGCCACGCTGACTTACGAGCTGGAGACCAATACCGGCTTCTCCGTACAGGCCATGGCGCGCCATCGTAACGACCAGCCTGCCGGACAATTGCAATACTGGAAGAACAACGGAGGGACACCCGGACAATGGGACGAAAAAAATACGTTGGTGCACGACATCACCACCACCGAGCTGGGTGTGACTTTGCGTTACGCTCCCGGTGAGACCTTCGTCAACACCAAGCAACGCCGCGTGCCCGTATCGTTGGATGCGCCCACCTTCACCCTCTCCCACACCGCCGGATTCAAGGGCGTGCTGGGTGGAGAGTATAACTTCAACCTGACGGAAGCCAGCATCCGCAAGCGCTTCTGGCTCGGCTCGTGGGGCAAGCTGGACGTAACGGCACGTGCCGGTGCGCAATGGAACACCGTTCCCTTCCCCCTGCTGAACCTGCCGATGGCGAACCTCTCGTACATCACGCAGAACAACGAGTCCTTCAACCTCATCAACAACATGGAGTTCCTGAACGACCGCTACGCCTCCCTCAACCTAAGCTACGACATGAACGGAAAACTCTTCAACCGCATCCCGCTCATCAAGAAGCTGAAGTGGCGCGAGATGTTCCGCATCCGTGGCTTGTGGGGCACGCTGACGGACAAGAACAACCCGTACAAGAGCAACAATCCCGACTTATTCCTCTTCCCCATGCGCGACGGTGTACCCACCAGCCACGTCATGGGCAAGACTCCCTATGTGGAAGCCAGCGTAGGTATCTACAATATCTTCAAACTGCTCCACATAGAATATGTACGTAGGCTGACCTATACGGACATACCGGGAGTGAAGAAGGGCGGTATACGCTTCATGATATTAATGATATTTTAAGAGTTACATACTATGCAACCATTAGCAGAACGGCTTAGACCAAGAACATTAGATGAATATATCGGTCAGAAACATTTAGTGGGACCAGGTGCAGTGCTGCGTAAGATGATTGATGCAGGACGTATCTCTTCGTTTATCCTATGGGGTCCTCCGGGAGTGGGAAAGACAACCTTGGCGCAGATTATCGCCAACAAGCTGGAAACTCCTTTCTATACGCTCAGTGCCGTGACCAGCGGCGTGAAGGACGTGCGCGACGTGATAGAGCGCGCCAAGAGCAACCGTTTCTTCTCGCAAGCCAGTCCCATCCTCTTCATTGACGAGATACACCGCTTCAGCAAATCGCAGCAAGACTCACTGCTGGGAGCCGTGGAGCAAGGCACCGTGACGCTGATAGGCGCCACCACGGAGAACCCTTCGTTCGAGGTCATCCGCCCGCTGCTGTCCCGCTGCCAGCTCTATACCTTGAAGTCACTGGAGAAGGACGACCTGCTGGAACTGCTGCAACGTGCCATCACCACAGACACCGTGCTGAAGGAACGGAAGATAGAACTGGAAGAAACCACCGCCATGCTCCGCTTCAGCGGAGGAGACGCCCGCAAGCTGCTCAACATCCTCGAACTGGTGGTAGACTCCGAAGCCGCAGACCCTGTCCTCATCACCGACGACATGGTGACCGAACGCCTGCAACAGAACCCTCTTGCCTACGATAAGGACGGCGAGATGCACTACGACATCATCTCCGCCTTTATCAAATCCATTCGCGGCAGCGACCCGGATGGCGCCATCTACTGGCTGGCGCGCATGGTCGAAGGAGGTGAAGACCCTGCCTTCATAGCCCGCCGCCTCGTCATCTCCGCCTCCGAAGACATCGGACTGGCCAACCCCAACGCACTGCTGCTTGCCAACGCCTGCTTCGACACGCTGATGAAAGTGGGATGGCCCGAAGGACGTATCCCACTGGCAGAAGCCACCATATACCTTGCCACCAGCCCCAAGAGCAACTCCGCCTATATGGCCATCAACAATGCCCTGGAACTGGTACGTGAAACGGGCAACCTCCCCGTCCCTCTGCACCTGCGCAACGCCCCTACCAAGCTGATGAAGCAGTTGGGCTACGGCGAGAAGTACAAGTACGCTCACGACTACCCCGGCAACTTCGTCAAGCAGCAATTCCTGCCCGACGAATTGAAAGACCGCCGTATCTGGGAGCCACAACTCAACCCTGCCGAGCAGAAGCACAAGGAACGGATGCAGCAACTCTGGGGAGAGGAAAAGAAATGGTAAACTATCAATTAAAATTAAAAGTTAGAGATTAAAACTCGGATACAGAAAATCCCCACAACAAATAACTTATAACTCCATGAATATAGTAGTATTAGACGGCTATGCCGCCAACCCCGGCGACCTTTGCTGGGACGAATTGCAAGCCTTGGGCGAGTGCACCATCTACGACCGCACCGCCCCTGCGGAAGTATTGGAACGCGCCGCTGGTGCAGAAATCCTGCTGACCAACAAAACCGTGCTCACCGCTGAGCACATGGCGGCACTGCCCGAACTGAAATACATCGGTGTGCTGGCTACCGGATACAACATCGTAGACACCGCCGCTGCCAAAGAACGCGGCATCATTGTCACCAATATTCCCGCCTACAGCACCGACTCCGTTGCCCAGATGGTCTTTGCCCATATTCTGAACATCACCCAGCAAGTGCAACACCACTCTGAAGAGGTGCACCGAGGCCGCTGGACAGCAAGCAAGGACTTCTGCTTCTGGGACACGCCGCTCATCGAACTGCGCGAAAAAAAGCTCGGAATCGTAGGCCTGGGGCACACCGGCTTCACCACCGCCCGCATCGCCATCGGCTTCGGTATGAAGGTATGTGCCTACACCTCCAAGACCAACTTCCAGCTTCCTCCCGAAATCCGCAAGATGGAGCTGGACGAGTTGTTCCGCGAATGTGACATCATCAGCCTGCACTGTCCCCTCACCGACTCCACCCGCGAGATGGTGAATGCAGAACGGCTCCGGCTGATGAAGCCCACCGCCATCCTCATCAATACCGGACGCGGCCCGCTCATCAACGAACAAGACCTTGCCAATGCACTTAACAACGGCACCATCTATGCCGCCGGCGTAGACGTACTCTCGCAGGAGCCTCCCCGTGCCGACAATCCATTGCTCTCTGCCCGTAACTGCTACATCACTCCGCACATTGCCTGGGCAAGCACGGCCGCGCGCGAACGCCTCATGCTGATTATGCTCGAAAACATCAAAGCCTACCAAGACGGCAAGCCGGTGAACGTAGTGAATAAATAACAGACATTACAGCATCTCTTCGCTGTATATCCCGGTGGAAGAGATGCTGTAACAAGCTCTGTATGGCAGGGTACCATAACAAAACAAACAAGCAAACAACATGGGAAAGTCCGCCGTAAAAGGTCTGTTCTACATCTGCCTGATAGCAGCAACATTCGTTTTGGCCACCATCACCATAGTGGCAGCCTTCTCAGGAAACGTGGCTCCGGTCGATTCCGCCATCATGCCATTACTGGGGCTGGCAGTGCCCGTACTCCTGATTGTCAATCTGATAACGGCACTCTGCTGGGCATTGGCCCATAAGCGCTGGGCACTGGTTCCGCTGGCGGCATTCTTCTGCAACTGGGGATATCTGACGTCTGTCTTCCAGCTCCACCTGCCGAAAGACAAAACCCCGGCAGGCAAGTATCTGAAGATAGCCACCTACAACATACACAACTTTGGAGGTGAGATTACCGGTTATTCCTGCAAGAAGATAGCCCGGTACATGCAGCAGGAGGGCGTGGATGTGCTGTGCTTCCAGGAGTTCGGAGACAACAGCGACTTCCCCACGGACAGCATACGGCGCATACTCTCGCATTGGTCACACGCGCTCATCCCTTCCGAAGACTCCAAGGGCGTACTGCCTATCGCCGTATTCAGCCGCTATCCATTGGCGAACCACCGTTTCATCACTTACCAGCGCAGCTCCAACTGTAGCATGATGTGCGATGTAGTGATGGATACGGATACCATACGTCTAATAAACAACCACCTGCAGACCACCAGCGTCAGCCAGAAGCGCAGGAAGTGGGAACGCGAGCTGGCCACCGACGACACCCGCCGCGAAGTCCAGGCAGCCAAAGATGCCGCAGGCACCCTGCACGAAAACTTCATGAAGCGGGCCACGCAGACTTACGTCATCAGCCACTACGCCAAGACCAGCCCCTATCCCGTGCTGCTATGCGGCGACTTCAACTCAATACCTTCCTCCTACACCTACCATCATTTGAGGAAAACCCTCAAAGACGGATTCCGCACTGCCGGAAACGGATACATGTACACCTACCGCTATGCCAAACGCATGTTGCGTATTGACTACATCTTCCACTCCCCCAGCCTGAAGGGTATTGCATATACTCTCCAGACCTGGATTTGTGCAGCGACCACAATCCTGTGATTATGGAGGTTGAAATACAATAAAGTAAAGAAAGCCAAAAACAATAAGGGCTGTCCCGGAAATCCCGGAACAGCCCTTGCCTTATCATATTCCGCCATTCAGCGGAGGTTATCTGCACCCGATTAATTGAACACGTAACGGATACCGACTTGCAACTTCCAGCATTCGCTGTAGTTCTGATAGGTGTCGTAAGTCTTGGTAGGATATTCACCGTTCACCTTATACATGGAGAATACCGGAGTCAGATCAGTGACGCTCTTCACCCCTTCATACTTCAGGATTCGGTTGCTGTTGGAAACGGTGTTGGTCTTGGAGATACCCCATTTGGAGTTAATAAGATTACCCACGTTCATGATGTCGAAACTCAACTGGAAGCAATGCTTGGTCTTGCCAATCTTGAATTCAAAATCCTCCAGCAGACGGAAGTCAAAGCGGTGCACCCACGGAGCACGGGCAGCATAAGCCTCGGCATACTGTCCTTTGTGATTCTTCAGGTACGAATCCTGCTCTACGAATTTCCAGAAAGCAACGCGGTCTTCCTCTGTCTTGAAGTTGATTTCACTATCATCTTTCGGAATATACATCAGGTCGTTGTTGATGCCGTCGCCGTTCATGTCGTTGGTGTAGCAGAAGCTGTAACCGCCGGAAGAATAACCGGAATAGAACAGATTCAGGTGTGTGCCGCGAAGCAGGCCTTTGTGTCTGAAGGGAATGTAGTAGCCCACAGAAGCAATCACCTTGTCGGGAACCACATACTGTGAACGTTGTGCATCCACATAATTGGAACCGTCAATCGTGTTCAGTCCCTGCCAAGTAGAGATGGGGTCGCTGCCCGGAAGACCGGAAACTTCTTTGGACTCCGTGTGCGTATAGGCCAGCATCAGCATCAGGTCGTCCACCGGCTGGGCATTCACCGTGATGTTTGCCGTATAACCGTAACCTTTGGAAGTATTGTCGAGCACCACGGCATTCTTGCCATTGTAATGCACGAAGTCGCCTGCATATTTCACATTCTTGTCGGGATTGTCATAAAGAGAATAAGAGTACACCATACGGTTATCCGCACCATTGAAACGTTGCATACCCGTATGCAGCAGTTCCGTAGTTGTCACCTCTTTTCCATCAGCGCCCTTGACGGTGGTCAGCTTATTGTACTTCCATTCGTCGGGGTTCTTGATGTTGATATTGTTGATGGTAACGGCATTCACATTCTTTGTAAACATGAACTCTCCCGTCACGGTCAAGGGGAAAGATACGGGTACCTGATAGTCCACCGCGATAGACGACTTCCACACCTGCGGCATCTTGAAGTCCTGAGCCACACCGGAAATCTTGCTTCCCGCCACGTGTTTCTCAATCGTGGTGGGGAGGTTGAACTTGTCGATTATCTGGTTCATGTCCGTAATCATGCCACCTGCCAACTGATCCAGACGGGAATCGTGGCCCACCACTTTTCCATTGTCATATTGGGTCTTAAAGGTAACGGAGTTCTGTACCATAGAAGCATTGGTCGGCATATTGGTGAAGAAAACCAACGGCAGACGTCCCGTAAACACACCCGTACCTCCACGTACTTTCAGCGACTTGTCCTTGAACACATCCCAAACGAAACCTACACGGGGAGAAATCTGCCATCTGGAATCCGGCCACTTGCCGGTGTCGATGTGCTGCCCGTCGAAGTCAAGCTCATAGATGGCATCGTTTCTCTGGAGGTCGTCGTTGTCGAACATCAAGTTGTCGAAACGGATACCGTAGGTCAGTTTCAGACTGTTGCCGAGATTCCATTCATCTTGGGCATAGAAGCCAAGCTGGTTGAAGGTAACCTGGGCATTGGGGTTAGCCACGCCGTTGAAACCATAAGTCAAAGCGAATGATTCGGGAGCTGCGCCACTCAGGAAATCTTCCAGACTGTTGTAGCGATAGTATCCCGTACCGTTACGCATATAGGCGTTATTGGCAAACTGGTGCTCGTAGCTAAGGCCTGCCGTCAGCTTGTGGTTACCGGTGAAGAAAGTGAAGTTATCGGTAATGTTCGTAATCTTGTTCTTCACACCATTGTTGTAAGTGAACAGCTCGTAACCGGCGCTCATATACGGTTCCAGAATCTGGTTTCCATTCTCGTCCTTGCCTGCCATGATGTCAATGAAGGGGAAAGGAGAAGAATTGGTGCCGCGCATGTCCTCAATATTGGTGTAGGTAAACAGCAACTGATTGGAAATCTTATCGGTGAAACGACTATTCAAATCTGCCGCCCAAGACTGCACCTTGTTGTCCATAGAATACATGCTGTTGGCAAACGCCATAGACTGCGTACCTACGCGGTAAGTATTGTTCAAACGATATCCCGTATCGGAAGAGTTACCGTTCGGGGCATTCCAAGCCGTATTCTTCGTATTGTTGTAGCGGAGACTCAAGCGATGGCGGTCCGTAATGTTCCAGTCGATGCGGGCCAGCAGCTTGGTGTTCTCCTCGTCGGCAGGGAAATTGGTGTAGGAGCCTGCATCATAGCCGTATTTGTCCTTCAGATGGTTGTACACCTTCTCCATGTCCGACTTCAGTGTACGGGACACCATACCTTTCGCATCTTCGCCGTCCTCGCGCGCGCGATACTTTATAACCTCTCCCGGAGTCTTCTCTTTTTCGTAGTTCACAAAGAAGAACAACTTGTTCTTGATGATGGGACCACCCAGCGTAAAGCCGTAGGTGGTCTTGGACTCATCGGAACGTGCTCCCAGATCCTCGCCGTTGATGCGGTTACCACGCATGTCCTGGTTGCGGTAATAGGTATAGGCAGTACCTCTGAATGTGTTCGTACCGCTCTTGGTGATGGCATTGATGCCACCGCCGATGAAGTTCGTCTGGCGTACGTCGAACGGGGCGACAACTACCTGCACTTCTTCGATGGCATCCATCGAGATGGGATTGCCGCCGCCGGGAAGGTTGGAACTCAGTCCAAAGTTGTTGTTGAAGTTGGCACCGTCGATGGTGAAGTTCGTGGAACGTCCGTCACCTCCGGCAAAGCTCATGCCATTGGCGTAGGGAGAAAGGCGGGCGATGTCGCTGATACTACGGTTCACGGTAGGGAGCTGCGTTATCTGTGCAGAAGAGATGTTGGTAGTGGCACCTGTCTTTTCGGCGGTGAACTTGGTCTTGGCCGCCGTCACAATCACTTCGTTCAGCAGCTCAGAAGATTCGCTCATCTCTACGTTCAGGTTATACACCTCGCCCAGTTGGAGAGTGATGTCCTTATAAATAACTGTCTGATAGCCGATATAGGAAATCTCCACCCGATAGGGACCACCGGTGCGCATACCCTGGATGGAATAGCGTCCATCGACATTGGTCACAGTTCCGTAGCGCGAACCGGAAGGCTGGTGCACCGCCTGAACAGTAGCGCCGATAATGGGCTCATTACTTGCATCCGTCACCTTACCCGCCATAGAAGCTGTGGTGACCTGCGCATCTAGACCTACGGCGGCCAGTAACAGCAGCACCGTCAGTATAATTCTTACTCTCTTTAACATAATGTCTTTTAAATTAGTTTCTTAAAACGTTATATTTCTTAAAACATTGGCAAAGATACGCAAAATTATATATAAAGTTGTTACAACACGATTACATTTTTTAAGCATTTATTCAATACAAGGCAGTATCACTGTGAAACGGCTCCCACGGCCTTCCTCGGACTGGAGTTCGATGCGTCCTCCCATCTTTTCGACGATGAGCACACAGATGGACAAGCCCAACCCGACGCCTTGGGAAAACTCGCTACGCTTGTAGAAACGCTCGAAAATCATCTTCTGCTCGCTGTGCGGAATGCCTATGCCGGTATCTTCCACATAGAGATGTACCTCGCTCATACCGGACGGACAGCAATACCCGAGCCGGATGCTGCCTTTTTTCGTAAACTTGTTGGCATTGTTCAGAAAGTTGGTGAGTACCTGTGTCAGTCGCATGGGGTCTACATTCACCTGCACATCTTCGGGAGGGAAATCCTTGAGGAACTGCAACGACGGCTGGATAAGCAGGCTATGCGTCTGATAGACGTCATCGAGCAGCCGGCGCACACTCTCCCGCTGAAAGGTGAACAAGAGGTTACCCGACTCGATGCGCGACAGTTCCAGCACATCGCCCACCAGCTTCAGTAGCAGTTTGGTATTGGTATTGATGATGTCCACAAACTCCTGCCGCTCTTCGTCTGAAAACTCCGGCTCATTGGCCAGCATATCCGAGAAGCCGACAATGGCATTGAGTGGAGTGCGGATCTCGTGGCTCATGTTGTTGAGGAACGACTGTTTCAATTCGGCCTGCTCTGCCAGCTCGCGGGATTCTATCAGTTCCTGCTCGTGGTCTTTCAGTTCTTGGATATTCTGCAGCAATCCGGCTATGATGGGTGCGTGTCCGGGGGTGTGGATGGTATTGTAGCTGAACTCCCACCACTGGAACTCACCGGTGAAGTTACAGCGATACTGCCCCTTGTGGTGCGTGTGTTCATGCCTTGCCGCTATGTTCTTGCGGAAGGCGGGTAAGTCGTCGGGATGAATGTAGGGAGTGATTTCATCGAGCAGAAGACGGCCGGGGCGATGGTGAATAAGCTCGCAAAACTGCGAGTCGCAGGACACGGAATCTCCCTCCAGTCGCCAGGCGTAGGTAGAATTTCCTTCGATGGCCAGGCAGAGGGTCTCATGCTCGTAGAGGAGGTTTCGCAGTGCCTCACGCTTGCGCCTGCGTTCGCGCAGCAGGCTGAAGGAGAGCAAGACTATTACCGTCAGCACGAAGACTGCGCCCAAGATGGAACCGATAAGTATAGGATAGCGGTAGCGCTCCGAAAAAGGAATATACATCACAGTGTACTCCACCGGGATACTCTCGAGCGGGATACCATACTTCTGCAGCACATGCCAGTTCAGCACGTACTGCTTGGCGCATTCCGTCACCTGCTGCCGGGGCATCCGTCCTTCAAGACGTTCCTTGATACCGGTAGCCATGTATCTTATCTGGCTTTCCAGTGGAGTGAAATATCCTCCCAGCAAGTAGTCGGCAAAGCCGAAGCCCTCGTTGATGGTCTGAAACGTGGGATTGTCGAAAAGCATGCCCACACGTTTGGTGGTATAGTCTCGCTTGGTGTAGAGCAGCAACGTATTGTCGCCGCGTCCCAACCACATCAGATGGCGTATCGCTATGGAGTCGCTCGTCATGCGCACAATCTTCGTGGTGTCCAGCAACACGTCTATGTTCTGCCGTTTCAGTATAGGGCTGATAGTCTCCCTCTCGCGCACACGGTGATAGGAGGAACCGGCAAAGTAAGCACCCTCTGTAGAGGTCACGATGGCGAACCCCTGCCCACGACACTGCTCATTCAACGCATGCCATATCTTGCGGTCCAGAAACACTTGTCCGTTCATCAGGCAGATGCGCGACTTGCCCATGATACTCTCTATCATACGTATGGTACGCAAGTAATCGGGCGTGTCGGCATAGCCCGTGATGTTGGGGTATTGCAGGAGCAGGGATATGTTGGGATAGTTCACACCGCTGAACACAACGGGTATTTCATGCGCCAACGGGTGTCTGCATGCCATCAGCGCATAGGCAGCCTGGTCGTCGAGCACGGCTATCAACTCGGCTCCCCAGGCAGAGAGGTCGTCCACGAAACCAGCCATACGGAGGTTTTCTGCCTCCTCCATGTAGCGGTCGCAATCCAGATAGTATTCGCGTACATCGCAGTCCAAGCCGAGAAGACTGAACTCTCTTTGCAACAGTTCCAAAGCCTTCGCAGCAGGTGGATAGCCCGGCTCGAAAGAGTGTATCAGCGCAATACGCCGCGTCTCCGCATGGGCAGGGTATGCACACACGAGGCAGAGAGAAAGAATCAATATGTATCCGGCAACTGCCTTTATGTGCTTCATATCCGGAAGGTCCTTTTCGACTTGTATCAGCAAAGATACGAATGTTTTTTAAGAATAATGGGCTATTTCTTCTGTTTCTGTAACAGAGAATACGTTTTCTTAAATCATTGACACATGCCAACTTATCTTTCAAAGGATTTACTGAATATCCCTAAAGAACCGATTCTTCGTCCAGTATTCCAAAGTGGAGATCTATTTGTTCTTAACCTTCGGCAACACCGCATTCAGTACCATATATCCCAACATACCGGCAACAATCGTTCCCAGCAATACACCAAACTTCGCCTGGTTCAGCAGATCCGGATATTCTCCTGCAAAAGAAAGGTTGGCAATAAATAAAGATACCGTAAAACCAATCCCCCCCAACAAGGATACTCCGGCAACACTTCTCCAATTCATTCCCGGAGGCATCGAGGACAAACCACTCTTGACCGCCAGCCAGGTGAATAGAAAAATACCGATAAACTTGCCAAGAAGCAATCCTGCAGCCACCGCTATACTAACAGCTCCAACAACGCCACCGCCTCCACTGAACACCACACCAGCATTGGCAAAAGCAAAGAGCGGCAGTATCACAAAGTTTACCGTACCATGCAAATTGTCTTCCAAGGATTGCAAAGGACTAATCACATAATCAGAAGCGCGTTCTACTTGTTTTAGAGTGGCAATCTGCTCATTGGTCAATATAATATTATCCGATTTGGAAACCGGAAAATCACCGATGATATCGCGGATACGCTTAATGTATTTCCCGGCATCCAAACGGGGACGGGCCGGTATTACAAAGGCCAGTATCACTCCGGAAATAGTGCTGTGAATGCCCGACTGAAGGAACAAATACCAAATAATCAGCCCGATAAGCAGGAAGAATATCTTCTGTGTCATACCGAATTTCCCCATATAGTAAAGGAAGAAATAAAGGACAGCAGCTACAATAAGATATCCGTATGCCACTTCGGAACTATAGAAAATGGCAATAACCAGAATGCCGCCAATATCATCGACCACTGCAAATGCCGTCAGGAAAATTTTCAGACTCAAAGGCACCCGTTTACCCAGCAGACTGAGTACACCCAATGAAAAAGCAATATCCGTAGCCATCGGTATAGCCATACCGCGCGTTTCCGGAGTGCCCTGAACGACCAGAAGTGAATAGACAATGACCGGCACCAGCATACCGCCACACGCCGCTACAAAAGGTAAAGAGGCTTTACGAAAGGAAGAAAGTTCACCCACCAGCAGTTCCCGCTTTATCTCCAACCCCACAGCCAGAAAGAAAACAGTCATCAGGCAGTCGTTTATAAACTCAATCATTTTCAACGGATGACCGCCATGGGAGAACAAGTTGAAGTCTCCGATACGCAGATGCAGTTCCTGCAAAAGAAAGCCCTGATACAGCGGAGCCATCGGCGAATTAGCAATAACGGCCGCCAAAATAGCCATCAAAAACAGCAAGATGCTCGCCGCTATATTCAGCGACGAGAAGTTTTTCACAGTACGCAAAATAATCATAAAGAAGTATATTTGATTTAAGATTTCATCCTTTCGACATCAATCCAGCTTCAAGACTGCAAGGAACGCTTTCTGAGGTACTTCCACATTACCAATCTGTTTCATACGCTTCTTACCTCTCTTCTGTTTCTCAAGCAATTTTCGTTTACGGCTCACGTCACCTCCATAACATTTGGCCGTTACGTCCTTACGCACAGCCTTAATCGTTTCCCGGGAAATAATCTTGGCACCGATAGCAGCCTGAATGGCGATATCGAACTGCTGTCTCGGAATCAGGTCTTTCAACTTTTCGCACATCCGGCGTCCCAATTCGTAGGCATTGTCAAAGTGTGTCAAGGTAGAAAGAGCATCCACCGGCTCACCGTTCAGCAAAATATCCAGCTTCACCAGTTTGGAAGGACGAAAACCGTTGGGATGATAGTCAAAAGAGGCATATCCCTTAGAGATACTCTTCAATTTATCATAGAAATCGATAACTATTTCGCCAAGAGGCATGTCATAGTATATTTCTACACGGTTACCTGAAATATATTCCTGCTTCACCAGCTCGCCACGCTTGCCCAGACAAAGAGTCATGATAGGGCCGATGTAATCAGTGGCGGTAATCACCGAGGCACGGATATAGGGCTCCTCAATACGGTCTATCATGGTAGGGTCGGGCATGCTGCCGGGGTTATGCACTTCAGTCATATTTCCCTGCTTGTCATAGATATTGTAGGAAACGTTGGGCACGGTGGTGATAACGTTCATGTCAAATTCACGGTCAAGGCGTTCCTGCACAATCTCCATATGGAGCAGCCCAAGGAAACCGCAACGGAAACCAAAGCCCAAAGCTAATGAAGACTCAGGCTGGAAAGTCAGCGAAGCATCATTCAACTGCAACTTCTCCAAAGAAGAACGCAAGTCCTCGAAATCTTCTGCCTCGATGGGGTACACACCGGCAAAAACCATCGGCTTCACCTCCTCAAAACCGGCGATGGCCTCTTCGCAAGGACGGGCAATATGCGTAATCGTATCGCCTACTTTCACTTCCTTAGAGGTTTTGATACCCGAGATGATATAGCCCACATCCCCCGTACGCAACTCCGGACGTGGCATCATTTCCATTTTGAGCACTCCGATTTCATCCGCATCATATTCCTTGCCTGTATTGAAGAATTTCACTTTATCCCCTTTACGAATCACACCGTTCACTATCTTGAAATATGCAATGATACCACGGAAAGAATTGAAGACAGAATCGAAAATCAACGCCTGCAACGGAGCTTCCTCGTCACCCTCCGGATGAGGGATACGCTCAATGACCGCAGCCAGAATCTCTTCCACTCCCATGCCTGTTTTGCCGGAAGCACGGATAATCTCATCACGCTTGCAACCCAACAGTTCGACGATCTCATCCTCCACTTCCTCGGGCATGGCGCTTGCCATGTCACATTTGTTGATGACGGGAATAATCTCCAAATCATGCTCAATCGCCATATAGAGGTTTGAAATGGTCTGCGCCTGCACTCCTTGCGAAGCATCTACAATAAGCAAGGCTCCTTCACAAGCGGCGATGGAACGTGACACCTCGTACGAGAAGTCAACGTGTCCCGGAGTGTCTATCAAGTTCAGAATATACTTTTCGCCTTTATATGTATACTCCATTTGTATGGCATGGCTCTTGATGGTGATACCTCTTTCCTTCTCAAGGTCCATGTCATCCAGCATCTGTCCGTTAGTTACTTGTATAGTATTGGTAAATTCCAGCAGACGGTCTGCCAAAGTTGATTTACCGTGGTCGATATGGGCAATAATGCAAAAATTTCGTATATTCTTCATTGTCAATAACTATCTATTAATTGGGTGCGCAAAGATAGTGAAAACAGAGCAAATAAAAAAAATGCGTTGATAACATATTCATGTACCAACGCATCTTTTTATAACATTCCAATCAATTCCTCGCTTAGTTCAGCTTTACAAACAATTCGCCTTCCACTTCAGAAGTAGAGACCTTGTCTTCTCTTAACAACCAGCCCAATCCCAGGAAGAAGTCCTTGTCGATCAGTTTAGTTGCTTTCTTGATTTGCTTGTGAGTCAAGCCATCTGTGCCATTCAGTGCAGTCCAAATCTGTCCTGCAACATTACCAGCTTTTTCTTTTAACATTTCTATTTGCTTTTAGTTAAACGTTATCCTCATCTCCAAAGATAGAGATGTCGGTGTTTTTATATCGCTGCAAAGATAGGTATATTTATGTTATACAACACGTTATTAGGCACTTTTTTTCTTACTAAGAGGTAAAAAAGTTCTTTTTTCTTACTTTGAGGACGTTTTTTCCAGGTATTCGGTCCAAATTTGGGCAGCTACCTCTACCATCCTGGCACACGGGCGTTTAGCATAATACTGCTCGGTACGGGCTTCCGGAACGGACGAACCTTCCGGTTTTCTCAACCCCAACAATTCAGCACATATCAAAGAGCCGTTTCGTTTCTTGAATTCAGCAGCCAGCTCCTGCACCAACGCATAGTTTGCCGCCTTACCTTCACGGTCCTTGCCTTCCACAGCTCCTTTTTCCAATCCGGCCAATAGGAACATGCCGCATGCAGCACCGCATGTCTGCCTCATACGACCTATGCCACCACCAAAAGAGGCGGACATCCGGAAAGCCTGCTCTTCTGTAAAACCATACATATCTGCAAAAGCTCCCACTACCGATTGCGAACAGTTATAGCCACTCTTGAAAAGCTCCACAGCTTTTTCGATTCTGTCTTTTGTTTCCATCATCATTATTCTGTAATTTCCAACAACATCGGACAATGGTCCGAATGAACAACGTCACCCAATATTCTCGCCTCCTTCAACATCGGACGCACCGGTTCACTCACCATGCAATAATCAATGCGCCACCCTTTGTTCTTGGCACGTGAATTAAAGCGATAGCTCCACCACGTATATTCCTGCTTGTCGGGATGAAGCCAACGGAAGGAATCTATGAATCCCGCATTGAGAAAGCGCGTCATCCACTCCCGCTCTTCAGGCAGGAAGCCACTGTTGGTGGCATTCCTGATAGGGTCGTGAATGTCTATTGCCTCATGGCAGATATTATAATCGCCGCAAAGAATGAGTTTAGGACGCGTACGTTCCAGCTCCAATACATATTCCTGGAATTTCTCCAACCAGACCATCTTAAAGGCCTGGCGTTCATCACCGCTGGTACCGGAAGGATGATAAACACTCACAACGGACACATCGCCGAAGTCGGCACGGATAAAGCGCCCTTCGTTATCGTATTCTTCAATACCCATACCATATTCCACATGGTCCGGTTCTTGCTTGCTCAGAATAGCGACTCCGCTATACCCCTTCTTCTGTGCAGAATATAGGTAATGCTTATACCCCAAAGCATCCAGCGCCTCTGCCGGATACTGTTCCGGTTGCAGCTTTGTTTCCTGCAAACAAAGCACATCCGGCTGCTCTTGTGCCAGCCACTCGGGAAAACCTTTTGTCACGGCAGCCCTCAGCCCATTTACGTTATATGTAATAATCTTCATACTACTTATTTGATTTCTTAAAAATGAATTATTCAAGATGTCAACTCGGATACCAGCAGCATGATATTCAGCACAGTGACCACCACAGCAATGGCATAAAGTACAAATGTACTCCATTTGCTGTTTACATACTGCCCCATCACTTTGCGCGAAGAAGTCAATCCTACTTGCAGGAAAACCGTGAACGGCAGCTGGATGCTCAGTATCATCTGTGAAATCAGCAGTCCTTTGAACGGGTCTCCGATAAAGAAAATCAGCAGCAGTGCAATGCCCAGCGACAGAATCACACCCACCTGCGAGTGACTATCTTTGATATGATAGGATTCTCCGAAAATACCGGCAAAAATAGAACCTGCCGCCATACCGCTGGTTATCGTAGAAGATATACCCGCCATCAGTAATGCCAATGCAAAAACCACGGCAGCACTGCTCCCCAGCAACGGCTCCAGCAAGGATTTGGCCTGCTGCAACTCTTCCACCTGAATACCGCTTTTAAAGAAAGTTGCCGCTGCCAGCAGTATCATGGCACTGTTGATGGCCCATCCCACAATCATAGAGAACAGCGTGTCGAACAATTCATATTTCAACACCTTACGGATGGACGCATCATCTTTCTTATTATATTCATGGCTCTGTATCACTTCCGAATGCAGAAACAGATTATGCGGCATCACCACCGCACCGAGTACACTCATGATAATCAGCATACTCCCATGCGGGAACGAAGGTATCACCCACCCTTGTGCAGCCAGCGGCCAATCTATCTTCACCAGAAACAGCTCATAGATAAAGGAGAGCCCGATAACCGAAACAAAAGCAATGATGGAACGTTCTATCTTCTTGTAGGAATTAGTGAAAAGCATGACGACTACAAATACGGTAGTCAAGATAGAGCCCCATATGATGGGAATGTCAAACAGCATCTGCAAAGCGATGGCACCTCCCAATATCTCTGCCAGCGAAGTCGAGATGGAAGCCAGCACTGCTGTACCCAATATGGGACGCGACACCCAGGAAGGAGTATATTTGGTAGCGGCTTCGGACAAGCACAAGCCGGTTACAATGCCAAGATGCGCCACATTATGCTGCAATACAATCAGCATGATAGTGGATAAAGTCACGACCCACAGCAATGAATAGCCAAATTCAGACCCTGCCGCAAAATTAGATGCCCAGTTCCCCGGGTCAATAAAGCCCACAGTCACCAGCAGTCCGGGACCTATATATTTAAAAACGTCCAGACCGCCCAGATAGCGTTTGTGGTCTCTCCGTTTCAAGTCTTTAAAAATATTCTTCATTGTGTCTGTTCAATTAAGAGCGTAAAAATACTCAAATAATAACAAATACCTCCATGTTAGGTTCAAAAAAAGCCCCTGGCATCTTTCAATGTCAGGGGCTCTCATCCATTCTTTCAGGCAGGAGGCTCAATACCCCATCTCGTGCAATGCCTTGCACAATTGGTCGGGGCAGGAAGTGGAACGTCTTCCGCAGCGAATTCCTTCCAAACGAGCAATCACCGCATCTACCGGCATGCCTTTCACCAAACGTGAAAGTCCTTGCAGGTTTCCATTACATCCACCCCAAAATGCCACTTCTTTCACAATACCATCTTCCACATCCAGTTCGATGTTACTGCTACACGTACCTTGCGTCTTGTATGTATATGTCATTATTCTCCGCCTTCTTCCGGTTTCATGTTAGTATAAACCGTCTGTACATCATCAAACTCTTCGAGACGCTCTATCATCTTGTCGATAGTTTCGCGTTGCTCGGAAGTCACATCCTTCATATCGTTCGGGATATAGGTAAACTCACCGCCGACATCTTCAAAACCGCACTCTTCCAAATGTTTCTGGATAGCTGCATAGCTTTTCGGGTCACCATAAATAGTGATAGTACCTTCTTCTTCATCCTCTTCGTAGTCTTCCTCTACGTCATAGTCTATCAAGTCAAGAATGAGCTCCTCCATATCGATACCGTCTTTCTTCTTGAAAGTGAACACGCACTTGTGGTCAAACAAGAAAGCCAGTGAACCCATTGTTCCCAAGTTACCGCCGAACTTGTTGAACACGGAACGCACATCGGCTACTGTACGGGTAGTATTATCAGTCAGCGTATCCACAAAAACAGCTACACCGTGAGGACCGTATCCTTCATAAGTCATCCCCTTATAGTCGCTCTGGTCCTTACCCATCGCATTCTTGATAGCACGTTCAATATTATCCTTCGGCATGTTTTCACGCTTACAAGTAGCGATTACCGAACGCAGTGTCGGGTTGTTTTCCGGCTCCGGACCACCGGCCTTCACCGCAATAGCAATTTGTTTACCCAGTCTTGTAAAGGTCTTTGCCATGTGACCCCATCTTTTCAATTTGGCAGCTTTTCTATATTCAAACGCTCTTCCCATTGGAACTGTATTTTAAATTATGAATTATAAATTCTGAATAATGAATCAACGCAGCTTGGCATTCAACTTGTCCTCCAGGTTCTTCACTAGTTTGGACATAATCTTGTCAATCTGCTTATCGTTCAACGTGGCATTCTCATCCTGCAGCAGGAAGCTCACCGCGTAACTCTTCTTACCGGCTTCCAGATTCTTACCCTCGTAAACGTCGAAGAGAGAAACCTCCTTCAGCAGCTTTTTCTCCGTCTCGTAGGCAATCTTCTCGATTTCCGCAAATTGCACTTTCTTGTCGAGCAGTAACGCCAAGTCGCGTTTCACGGCAGGGAACTTGGAGATTTCCGTATAGCTCACCTTCACATTGCGGATGGCCTTCAGCAATTCTTTCCAGTTGAAATCGGCATAGTAAACCTCGTTGTCAATATCGAATGCCTTCAGCAGCTTCTTTGTTACAATACCGAAAGTAGCCAACCGCTTTCCCCCCCTTGTCTGTACGGATAAACCGGCAGCATAGATGTCATCAGTCAGATTGCCGACAACCAAATCATGCATGTGCAGCCCCAATCTGGCAAAGACATTCTCAACGTATGCCTTCAGCTCATATACCGAGCTGTTCTCATCCGGATGAGCCCATGAGTTGGTCACCCTCTTGCCAGTCACCCACAAACCAAGATGATAGTCTTCGGAATAAGCGGCAAGCACTTTCTCCGGATTCTTCTTTTCCTCGTTGAAGTGATAACAATTACCGAATTCAAAGAATTTCAGGTCTGCATTCTTACGGTTGGCGTTGTGCGAGATGCTTTCCAATCCACCGAAAAGCAGTGTCTGACGCATGGCATTCAAGTCTGCACTCAACGGATTCAGCAACATTACCAGATTCTTTGACGGATAAGACTCCAGGTTGTCATAGTAAGCAGCACGGGTCAACGAGTTGTTCAGAATCTCATTAAAACCACAGCCCACCAGCTGCTCGGCAACCAGGTTCTGCAGTTTGTTGGATTTATCATATTCGCCCTTGGTAGTCAGACAAGACTTCAAGGTAGTCGGAATCTCCACATTATTATATCCGTAGATACGCAGAATATCCTCTATCACATCGCAATCGCGCTGCACGTCCACACGGTAAGGAGGAACATCCAGCGTAAGCCCTTCGGCTGTCTCGTCTACAATCTTCATTTCCAGACTTGTCACGATGCTCTTGATGGTATCGACCGGAATAACTTTGCCAATCAGTGAGTTCACTTTCTCATAGGCAAGTTCCACACGGAAATCCTTGGCAGGAGCGGCGCACACATCTTTTATTTCAGAAGAAATGGTACCTCCGGCAAGTTCCTTTACCATCAAAGCAGCCAGCTTCAGGCAGTAAATAGTGGCATTCGGGTCAATACCTCTTTCAAAACGGAAAGAAGCATCTGTGTTCAATCCATGACGACGGGCTGTCTTGCGCACCCATGTGGGATGGAAGTAGGCACTTTCAAGGAACACATCCTTGGTGGTTTCCGTAGAACCGGAATCCAGACCGCCGAACACACCGGCAATACACATCGCCTCTTCCTTGTTGCAAATCATCAGGTCGCGTTCGTTCAATTTACGCTCCACGCCATCAAGAGTTACAAACGGAGTACCTTCCGGCATAGTCTTTACAATCACCTCACCGCCTTTAATCTTATCTGCATCGAAGCAGTGCAGCGGCTGGCCGAAAGCATGGACTATATAGTTGGTAATATCCACCACATTATTGATAGGATGCAGACCGATAATACGCAACTTGTTCTGCAACCATTCGGGGCTTTCTTTCACTGTAACCCCTTTCACCGTAACGCCGGCATATCGGGGACATGCCTCGCTGTTCTCTACAGTTACTTTAATATCCAAATCGTGATTTTCTACCGCAAAAGCGTCTACCGAAGGTTTCTTTAAAGTAGCCGGCTTACCGTTCTGTATCAAGTAGGCATACAAGTCACGTGCCACCCCATAATGTGAGCAAGCATCGGCACGGTTGGGAGTGATGTCCACTTCCAGCACGTAATCGCTCTTGATGTTATAGTAGTCCTTGGCAAGCGTACCCGGAACAGCAGTCTCCGGCAGTACGATGATACCTGCGTGGTCTGTACCGATACCGATTTCATCCTCAGCACAAATCATGCCGACAGATTCCACGCCACGAAGTTTTGATTTCTTGATGGTAAAGCATTCGTCACCGTCATACAGTTTTGTACCCAACGTGGCTACTACCACTTTCTGTCCGGCAGCTACATTCGGAGCGCCGCATACAATCTGCACGGGTTCACCTTGTCCCAGGTTCACCGTAGTGACGTGCATATGGTCTGAGTTGGGATGAGCTTCGCATGTCAGCACTTCGCCGATGACCAGTCCTTCCAGTCCGCCTTTAATGGTTTGCACCTCTTCCACACTTCCCGTTTCCAGTCCGATGGAGGTCAGTGCCGCAGCAACTTCATCCGGTGTCAAATCGAAATCGACATACTCTTTCAACCAATTATAAGAGATATTCATATCATTATATTTTTATTGTTTCCAAAAGTGACCTGCAAAGGTAATAAGATTTTTTGGTTGGCAGGGAATTATAAATGAAGAAAATAACAAAAAGGCGATGAAGTGCTTTTCCTTCACCGCCTTTCTCCTAATATTCTATATAAATCTACAATTTATACATTCATTGCATTGGCGCCTAAAGCTCCCAATATGGCGGAAGCAACAGCTATCACTACCTTCAAAATCTTGTCCCAAACGTTCTTTTTCATAGTTTTAATCTTTCAAAATTAGTAAATACATCTTATCCTAACGGGTTCTCTCCCTGGTCACCGTCGGAACCGCCACCGGAATTACCACCATCACCGGCATCATCCTTACCGTCAGTCACCACTCCCGTCCATTTCTCAAACTCCACACCCTGGAGCAGGGCACGCGTAGTGCCGATGGCAGCCGGGCGCGTATATTCCGGAGTAAACTGGCAGCGTAGAGCAGTCACCTGATTGGGATTCACATCTTCAAATTTGACCACTCCTTTACCTCGCGTACGGGCCTTCATGGTGAATGTGCCTAAGCCATCCAGACGCACCGTACGGCTGTTCAGCAACTGGCTCCTCATTACCGTCATCAGGTTACGGATTACATTATGTACGTCACCCGGAGTCAATGAAGACTTCTCGGCAATCACCTCAGCCAGCTGTTGCGCATCCACGGCCCTTCCCACTTTCTTCAAACTCAGATGCCAAAGTTTGGCACCTTCTTTCGTCGCCAGAGACGACTGTCTTGCATAATAAAATAAAGGCATACTATCTTTCTCCTTTTTACATTTTTAATTCAACATGGTTTTTAATCTCGTTTTGTTGATCAACAATGCAAAGGTGAGGATATATTTGCCTGCAAACAAAGAAAACAGCCTCGCTGAAGCTGTTTTCTGAGATAAGTTCATAAAGTATTGATTTACAAGCTGACAGATTAGGCAAGCCAACTTAATCAAGATATCCTACGATGATGATTGCCTGTACTGCCATATAGGTCAAAGATACTATGATATGGGGAATCTTCAGCTCATTCGCCATAATCTGATAAGATGTTTGCGATGCGGTAGTCCGATATTCTCATGAAGCATCAGGCGGTTAATATTTGGCACGCTTGCAGAAATTGAAGAAGCAGAAGACTAGAACGGAACAGACAACGGTATAGATGAAATCCGCATTGACAAACGTATTGGCAACCGACAGCGTTGTCAAGGTCGTAGTTAAAAAAGCTGTATTTTCATCTATTATTTTACTATAGCCTCTTTTATACACTCCACGATATAATATACATCTTCATCAGTCACCCACGGCCCGGCAGGAAGGCACATACCGATTTTAAAAATAGCTTCGGATACCCCATTGATATAAGCCGGAGCATCCTTATAGACCGGCTGCTTGTGCATCGGTTTCCAAACCGGACGTGCCTCTATTTTTTTGCCAAGCATAAAAGCACGCAAAGCCTCCACATTCTCGTTGGGTTGGCAATCTGTTGTAGCACAATCTACGGCATGAATCACACCTGCAGCACCACCTACGGCAGTCCTGACAACATCCTTATAAGCATTTTCCTGCCCTTTGATGCGAAGTGAAGAATCCAGAGTGATTGTACAAAGCCAGAAATTAGAGTCATAATCAGCCGAAGGAGCTTCATGCAGCAATACCCCCTCCACATCCTTAAGCAGTTCCTTATAGAGAGCCTGCACATGTCGGTGATGTGCAATATGCTTATCGGCAACGGTCATTTGACCACGACCAATACCTGCACATATATTACTCATGCGATAGTTATACCCTATCGCCTCATGCTGGTAATAAGGATAAGCCTCACGAGCCTGCGTGGCATACCACATGATTTGATTCTTGCTTTCGGCATCTTTACAAATCAACGCACCACCGCCACTGGTAGTAATCATCTTGTTACCGTTAAAGCTCAGCACCCCGAACTTGCCGAACGTCCCCAGTACCTGTCCCTTAAAACGGGAGCCAAAACCTTCGGCAGCATCTTCCACCACTGGAATAGCATACCTATCGGCTATCTCCATGATACGTGTACAGTCATAGGGCATGCCGTACAATGCCACAGGAACAATAGCTTTTGGCTTTTTTCCAGTCTTGGCAATGCGGTCCTTGATGGCTTCTTCCAACAGTTCCGGAGACATGTTCCAAGTTTCTTTCTCAGAATCCACAAATACCGGAACAGCCCCCAGATAAGTGACCGGATGCGAAGACGCACAGAATGTGAAGCTTTGTACAATCACTTCGTCACCCTGTCCCACTCCGCAAGCCAACAGAGCCAAATGTACTGCCGCCGTACCGGCCGAAAGTGCCACCACTTCCTTGCCTTCGCCTACAAAACGTTTCAAATCCTCTTCAAAAGCATTCACATTAGGACCAAGAGGAACCACCCAGTTCGTATCGAAGGCTTCTTTTACATATTTCTGTTCAATACCCTCCTCGCTCATATGGGCAAGGCAGAGATAAATAGTTTTATCCATAAATATATATGTGATTATTTAATGATCAGACTCCGGATTCCTCACATAGTGGGGAATAAAAAGAAAGGAAACGGCTTTATAAATCTTTTCCTGATATCGGGATAATTTACTCATAAATGTTTCCATGACCGGGATACAGACTGCAATCCTTTGTTAATTCCATGATACGTTCTTTCGAGATCCGTGCATCTTCCCTATCGCTATTAGGGAATGAGGCAATGACTTTAACACCCGGGATATATGAATCACCCGAGAAAACATTGTTCTCGACTTTATAGGTAAGGCAGCTTTTATCATGTCCGGGAGTTTCAAACACTTCCACGAAAATTCCCGGAAATATTTCCACTTTATCATTCTCATGTAAAACCGTCACATTATCTCCCATCCATATTACAGGATCATTGTGATAACGGGAAAAATTAAGTTTATCCGAACCTAAAGCCTCCTTACCGAAAGAGGAAGTGTAAACTGTGCAATCAGGATACAATCGTAATAAATCTTTTATACCATAAATATGGTCGTAATGAGTATGAGTCAGAAACAAGGCTTGTACCGTTCCGCACTTTTCCTGAACACACAGCTTTATAGGAGCAATATCCCCAATATCTATCAATACATGCCCATCTTTCCCCTCAACAGACAGTATATAAGCATTAGAGGTGAAAACAGAATTGACAATCTGATGGATGTTCATTTCAGTTATGACCGTTGAAAGCCTCAGTGGTAGCATTACCTTCCTTATTGATCCCTTCCCTAACGAACACTTTCTTTATGGTTAGCATAATAATCTTCACGTCCAACCAGAAAGAAATATGATCCACGTACCACACATCCAGTTCAAACTTACGTTTCCAACTGATATCATTCCGCCCGTTTACCTGTGCCCACCCCGTAATTCCCGGACGGACTTCATGACGACGGAACTGTTCCTCCGAATATAAAGGAAGATACTTCGGCAATAAAGGACGGGGACCAACTAATGCCATATCCCCCTTTAATACATTTATTAGTTGTGGTAATTCATCTATGGAAAAAGAACGGACTATTTTCCCAATCTTTGTCAAACGTTCAGCATCTGGCAACAAATTTCCCTCTGAATCCCGCTCATCTGTCATTGTCTTAAACTTTATGGCTTTGAATATTCGAGCATTTTTTCCGGAGCGATCCTGGGTGAAAAAGACACCGGCACCCTTATTGGTGAAATGGAGGAAAATTATCAGAAGAAGTAATATGGGCCAGATAACCAACAGAGCTATAAAAACAATTACAAAGTCTAACCCAGGCTTTAATCCTCTTTTATACATAAGCCTACAATTTCATTGATCAAAAGAGTTCTCTTTCTTTATACGATACCCCGCATCTATTATTTGTGTATTATCACTAATTACAATTCCTTTTTTTATAATTCGTGCAGGGTTTCCAGCTATTAAACAATGATCGGGAAAACTTTTAGTTACGACAGAACCGGCTCCTACAAAAACATGATTTCCCAATGATACTCCTGGTAATATTATTGCACGTCCTCCAATAACACAATGATGCCCAATATATGTATCACACCACATGTTTTTCCCTCTAGAATAATCATGAGCTATAATCAAAGCTTCCAAAGCCACCCTACTATTATCGCCAATATGCACACCTTTAGGATTAGCTCTATCAATTGTAGCTCTCCAAGATATCTGGCAATTAGTTCCTAAGTCAATTCTCCGTACTTTCCGCAAATAAAAACTATAAGTCAAACTAACTAATCTACTTATTCTTTGTCTATAAGATAATTTGTCCTTTCCCATTTTAGAATCTGCATTTTAGGTATCACCATAGGTTTCGTCTTCATCCACATTGTCCCCCAGCTTAATCCAAGCCCGAAAGAAGACATCAGCAAGGTAGTCTCTTCCTGCATCAGCCGTTCACGCAAGCGGCTCACCATTAATGAAGGAATGGAAGCTCCACCCAAGTTTCCAAACTCCTCTAGGTTATAAGGAACCTTCTCTTTGGGCAACTTCAACTTCTTCACAATACGATCCACAATCATCTTGTTCGCCTGGTGAATCAAGAAATAGTCTATATCCGTTTCACGATTAATTTTATAATCATCCAAAAAGGCCTCGACGGATTTAGGAGGACGGGATATCGCGAAAGAAAAGACATTCATTCCATTTATCAATGTATGAATGGGAGCACGCACAATGCCATTGCCAAAATCTTCATATTCAAAGGAAGCAGGTGTAGCCGGATGGCGGAAACCACCATGAGGGGTCATCAAAGCTTCATATCCCTTGCCATAAGTATGAAAATCAACCACAATATCACTGGCAGTCTCATCATATTCCAAAGCTATGGCTGTACCGCAGTCACCGAATAAAGGTACACGGCTTTTGTCTTTCATGGACCCCATCCGCAAAGCCGTATCACCTACAAGCAACAAGGCACGTTTTACATTACCTGCCGTCAACAGATTACCGGCAACCGTTATAGCATACATGCACCCGCAACACCCCATCGGAATATCCATACAGAAACAATTTTCCGACAAGCCAAGCCTGTCTTGCAATATGCAGGAAGTAGGAGGAGTACGATAATCACCCGTAACAGACTCAAACAGCAATACATCAATGCTGTCCTTCTCCCAACCCAGCTCTTCAAGCAGTTTCTCAGCGGCAGCCTGGCACATATCCGAGGCACACATTGTGTCCGGAGCGATATGCCTTTCTTTTATACCGACTGTATTGTCAAATACATCAGCTTCCTCTTGGGAAAGAAGTCCCAGTTCGGAAGTTTTTACCACATTCTCCGGAACAGCCATTGCCACTCCCTTCATGCCGACATTCTTAATTTCCCATCTTGCCATTACCTTGACCCTTAAAGTTCGACTTCGTATTTTTTCAAGATTTCACGTCCCTTTCCATAGGAAGTAAACTCCATGATATCCTCCGGGTCAAACATTACGTCAAAGGACTCTTCCAGCAATGCGATTATATTCAGTTGGTGAACAGAATCCCAGGATTCCACACTGTCTTTTGAAAAACTATCGTTCAACACTGCACTGTCCACACCAAACACTTCTACAAAAGCGTCATTATACTTTTCAATATTTGTCATCGTTCCTGTCTTTTTTATGAATTCAACTTACTATACAATATTTTTCCCGCCTCATTCTTGGGTATGTCAGCTATCACTTTTACCTCAAAAGCCGAGGCTACCAGCTTGGTCTTTTCAACCAGTACTTCCTTTACAGCCACTGCATATTTCTCATCGGTCAGATAGACGGTCATCTTATCGTCCGTACCCACACAAGCGCATTCTATCGGATATTTCCCTTTGATTATCTGTTCACACTCATCCAGACCGATACGCATGCCAAACAGCTTCAGGAAACGTCCCATACGCCCTACAATGTAATAACAGCCGTCCTCATCCCTGTAAGCCAAGTCACCGGTACGCATAAAGCCATTACGCTCATCACCCAGCAGCAAATCTTCCCGACTACGGGCATATCCCATCGTCACATTCTTGCCACGGTAGCACATTTCACCTTCCGTGTGAGAACCTTCTATCACATTTCCGTCACTATCTATCAGGGACAGTTCCGCATTGGGAACTGCCCGACCTATGCTCCCGCATTTGGATATTGCATATTCAGCAGGAAGATAGGCCATGCGGGCAGTACCTTCAGACTGGCCGTAAGTAGCTATCCAGCGTTTGCCGGTGTCACGGCAATATTCAGCAAACTTCAGATTCAGCTGGCGAGGTATCTTACCGCCACCCTGAGTAAGCAAGGTCAAATCAGGCAAATCCATACGGAAGAAACGCATCAGATTCAAAATCTCAAAGCTGTAAGGCACTCCTGTAAAACTGGTGGCCCGCTGCTCCTTCATGAAACTCCAGAAAGCTTTATCGGTCATACTTTGATTGGTTATCAACACAGTAGCCCCAACATAAAGATGACTGAATACCACTGACAGCCCCATAGTATAATATAATGGAAGGACAAGCAAAGGACGGTCATTGGAAGTCAAGCCAAAGAAAGTAGAGATATTTAAGGCCGCTGCTTCTATATTACTATATTTATGCCGTACCAACTTAGGACTACCCGTTGAACCGGAAGTAGGTAGAAGATGAGATAGATCCGGATGCATTGCACAATCCTCCATTCCTGTACGCAAGAGGGTATAGCCATAATATTCACACACCACTTCATAATGCAGGTCAACCGCCATCAACGAGGGCACACAAACATAAGAAGGGCGATAAATGTCAAGCAAATTATAAAGAAGTTCCTTTTCAATATGTGCATTCAATATTAAAGGAACATTGCCGGAATTGATACAACCTACACTCCAGGCTATACCTCCGACATTATTTTCTGTCAATAAGAATAATAAGGAACGACTGGGAAGAATGGTAGATATATTCTCGGAAAAATCCAACAACTCACCATACTTCAAGGTATTCCCCAAAGCATCAACTGCAGCAAACGCATCCTGCGCCTGCTTATTTAAATTCAATATCATTCGGTTATTTTATTCTAAATGGAAGCACAGCCATCAACTCCCAATATCTGGCCTGAAATATAAGAAGAACGGTCTGAAACAAGAAAAGCACAAGCATTAGCAACATCTTCAGGAGTTCCCAAGCGTCCTAAAGCAATCTTTTGAATACGAGTATCGATTTTTTCGCCACTTTCTTCATAAAGTTCTGAAAAACGTTCCGTTTTAACAATACCCGGTGCAACTGCATTCACACGAATCCCCTGAGATGCCAGCTCTTTGGCTGCAGATCTAGTAAAAGCCATAATTGCCCCTTTAGTTGCAGAGTAAGCAGATTGTCCCGGTGAGCCTAGTACTGCCGTTACCGATGCAATGTTTACAATAGATCCACTATGATTGCGAGCCATCAAACGAGAAACCAGCTGAATCATTTCAATTACAGCTATTACATTCACACGGAACATCAGTTCTGTTTCCGGACGCAATATCATACCGATTTTCTTATTAAATACCACACCCGCATTGTTAACCAGTGCATCAATACGACCTTCTAGTTTGAATACGGACATAAAGGCTGATTTTACAGCAGTAGCATCCGTCACATCAAAATACAAAGGAAGCACACGGGTATGATTATCTTCTGAACAAGCCTTCGCCCATTCATCCATAACTCCTTCAGCACGGTCGCAAGCATAAACTATTGCACCATCTGAAGCAAAACGTTCAGCTATAGATTTACCGATGCCTTGTGCGGCACCGGTAACAATACATATCTTATTATATAAAAGCCTTTCCATACAAATTATTTCAGACTACGACCTCCATCAATTACCAAGTTAGTACCTGTAACCCATGCAGAAGCATCGGAAAGTAAATAAATTATAGCATGAGCCACTTCTTCCGGCTTGCCATAACGCTTCATCGGATATTGTTCTATGTCTTTAGTCACATCTTCCTCTGATAGCAAACGATTAGAAATCAAAGGAGTATTGATTCTTCCCGGCTGTACAGCATTACATCGAATCCCCTTCCCTGCCAACTCCAAGGCAGCATATTTCATATAAGTGCTCAAGGCACTCTTTGAAGTTCCATAAATACCATTTGCAGGCGCCACATTATTATAACCAGAAATTGATGCAGTAAAGACTACTGAAGATGAATTTCTCAGTTTCTTTTTCTTCACCAACAATTTCAGTAGCAGCATAGGAACAAAACAATTCATCTGAAATACTTCGTTTAGTACATCCAAAGAGTAGAATTGCAATGGTAACATTTTTCCTATTCCCGCATTGCAAACAAAGCCATCCAATACTGGTAATTGAGCCACCAATTTCTCACAGGATTCTTCTATTCTTAAATCAGCAACCAGCATTAAATGCTCTTTATTTGAATCAGATAGCAACTCTTTAGTTTCTTGCAAAGCACTCTCATTCCTACCTGTCAGAACTAAAGTTGCTCCCAGCTTCGAACATTCAATGGCAGTAGCTCGTCCGATACCGGATGAAGCACCTGTAACTAGTACAGTCTTCCCTTCTAAAGAAAAAGGATTATACATTACAAACGGGAAGATACCAAATTATACAAATCACCAATAGTTGCCTGCTGTTTCATATCATCACCAGTAACAGTGACATCATATTCCTCATCAATCATTGTAATAATCAATAGAGCAACCAGCGATGTGTAACCATCTAACTCGCGAAATTTAGTTGTAGAACTAAGTTGTTCTACATCTACATCATCAAATTGCTCAGCAAATTTTTCAATAAAGTCTACTAATTCCATCTTATTTATTATTTATATTAATCTTTTAGCAGGATTTCCCATAACAGTAGTACCAGCTTTAACTCTGCGTATAACAAAACTACAAGCGCCAACATGAGCATTATCTTCTACAACAACTCCATGATTTAACACGGAAGAAGTATAAATATCTACCTCATTTCCAACAACCGTACCACCTACACAAGTGACATGTGTATCAATACGATTCCAATCACCCAAACGAACATCATGCCCCACTACTGTATAAGATTGTATCATATTATAATCACCTATCACAGCATCAGCACCAATGCTTGTATAAGCACCGATAATATTTCCTTCACCCAATTTTACATTAGAACCAATTCTAGCAGTATGATGGATTAAGGAAATAAAACGTCCTCCTCTATTAATAATTTCACCCATACATTTTTTACGGGCATTTCCACCTATAGAGCAGACAAAAACATCATCGTTCTGTGGTATATAAGTACTAATCTTATCTATTACCGGAGGATAATTTGGAAAGTCATTCAATGCGGACAAATTATCATCAATAAAACCTTTAATGACAAATTCTGTTGCAAAACCTAAACTTTCACGTGCCATATCATATAAAGTACGACCCATACCACCGGCGGCAATAATTATAAGATTCTTCATGACATTTTTTTCTTTTTTTCGACTGCTTTTTGGAAAACATCTACCAATTTATCGGAAATCACAGAAGGTGAAAATCTATTATAACAATCTTGAGCAATTTCCTGACTATCATATTCACCCAATGTATCATACATTTTTTTCATAGCATCAGCTAATGCTGGTACATTTTCAACAGGAACTAATAACCCATTTTTTTCATTAATACACTCCTTAACTCCGCCACAGAGAGTTGCAATAACAGGTAAACCTACAGCTAATCCTTCTAATATTGATACTGAAAAATTTTCGCTACGTGAAGGTAATATGAAAACAGAACTATCACTTAATATTTGGACAATCTCACCCTTTGTTTTCTTTCCTACCAAATGAATATTATGCGAGAGTTTTAAATTATCTATCTGCTTTTGCAAATTTTGTCTTTCTACTCCATCACCTATTATAACTAAATGTATATCTTTATTTCTTCTATTAATAAGAGAAAATGCCTCTATTAATAAATCAAAACCTTTGCCGTAAACTAAACTCCCTGTAGATACGAAAGAAAAGCTATTTGTTTTTTCGACTTTCCTTACAGAATCGAAAAATATATTATTGACTAAATTATGGATAACATAACTATCTCTTTTAAAATGATATAATATCCTTTTTCGCAAAGTTTGAGAGACCGTTATTATTTCGTCAGCATTTGCATAAGCATTAGTTGCCATCCATTTTGTAATCGAATCTAGCCGGTCAGAATTAAATCTACCGGCATGTTCTATACCAACTAACGGCAAATTGTACTTTTTTTGAAGATAAACTCCTATGTCAGTATTAAAAAAGAATTGTCCATATACTACATCTGGTCGTCCATACAAGAACTCAACTTTCTTATATAGTTTATCCACTTGGCATTTTTTTATGAAAACATTAAATTTTCGACTTATAGTCCTCGTCAAAACACCTGGAAACCAAAAACTATTATAATAATTTACGCCATTTTTGCTATAATGTGTTATTCCTACTTTTCTGAATTTCCATAAAAAACGGCTATCAACACTAAGAACAACAACTTGGTGACCATTATTACATAATGCTTCAGCTTGATCTTGTTCAAAGCATCCCCATTGAGGGTCTTCTTCAGTAGGATATCCACGAGCAATCATCAATATATACATAATCTTAAAATCTTTTGATTATAGATTGATATTGTTTCCATAAACCACAATTGTGCAATTGCTGAAAATCATGATCAGCATTATCATTACCTTCTATCAATAAAAAGTGACCTCCACTCTGTATTACAATATCCCAACCTATATATCGAACACTTGGAATATGTCTTGCTGCACGCTCAACAAAAGTTTTGCACTCTTCCCAATATGGAATTTGAGCACCTATTATTTGCTTTCCTGTAATCGGATGTACTATATAAGTGTTATTATGTGCATCATAACCAATTGTATCTATGATGCCTGTTTCTATATTTATATTTGCACCAATTCCACTAAAATGAAAATTATCAACATTATTTTTTTTGTTCCCCATTCGTAAACGAGCATTCATAATATGAACTTTATCATTTATCGTATCATAAACCGTTACTATACGTATCGTATTGATTGACCAAGGATGAAAGTTTGCCAGTTCACTAATTTGGGTTATTTGTTCTTCTGCTATATAGTGAGAATTTATATCTGAAATCAGTTCATTATACAAGTCTTTTGCATTCAAATTCTCCGTCTCTATTTTACGAGTACCTATACCCCTATATCCATTAATTTCTTTAATAAAAATTACAGGATATTTATGACAAAATGAGATAAACAGCATCTCATCAACATTATTTACATCAATCCAATCACGCCCTAAAAACTCTTTAAATAATTCATTAAATTTATTTTTTTCTCGACATAAACATCTATCTGAAACTTTATTGCATTTATTTTGTATAACATGATAACGCCTATAAGTTATATACTCCTTTCTTCCCTTATATCTAAGTTTATAAAAACCATAAGCAAAATAATCACTAATAGAAGCCCCATGAATTATGAAAGCAAAAACATAATCTACAGCATAAAAGATTTTATCTAGAAAAGAAACTTTCGTTCCAACATAACAAGTTCTCATTTCACGAAATCGTGTACAAAAACGTTTCAGATTCATATATAAACAATTAAACGATTTTCTTTAATACATCTAAAAAGCCATGACCATACTTTAAGTCTGGCTCCACATAATTACCCTCTGCCCATTCATTCCATGACATTAAGAAAGTAATTTTATGTTCATCTTCTTTATCTGACAATAAATCCACTACAGATTTCAATTGCTCACTAAATACTTCCGGAGTACTACCCGTATAAACTCTTGCTCTTGCTCCACTTCTTGCAGTTCTATCCCAATTAGGCAACAAAGTAGGAAATACATTTTCCCATCTATCTTCCTTGACATAAAGATATTTATTTATATTCTTCTGCTCACACCTTGAAACAGGAGTGTACTTAAATAAGCGCATACAGATACTACGCCACAAAACTTCTTTCAAAGAACGGCAATAGTAATCGGCCCGATGATAACCTCGCGAATTAACAGCATCATATCCTGCATTTAACACAGCTTTATAATATAAAGCCGATTTATCTGCTATATTTTTCAAAATAATATTTTTTAAAGTCCAGTCCTGTGGAAGCATATTATAGGCAATTCCTACAAAATAAATACCCTTAAGGCCATTTTCTTGTGCCATTGCCTGCCATAGTTCAATAAATTCACGAGGATTGGGTATCTCCAATGGTCTAAAAACAAGAAACAAGGGTTTACCATCTACTTGAATATACCTTTTATCCTTAAAAGCTGGCAATACTTCATAAAAATGCTTTATATACTCTTCCTTATTATAAATCATCTCCATCAAAGTAGCCTCTTTGACCTTTTTAGTTCCCACTTCCCAAGATTTGTTAGTCCAGCTATGGTTTGCCCAACCAAGACAAAACGGAAAATCAGGTTTTCCACTGAGAAGTACCTCCTGAAAAGGTCTTTCTAACAACTTTTTCCCATTACCAAACCAATAATGCCAATAGCAAAAACCTTCTATACCAGCTGCACGTGCCATCTCAGCTTGAGCTTCTCTAACTTCAGGCATACGCAAATCATAATACCCTAAATCTGCAGGAACACGGGGCTGATAATGTCCTTTAAACAAGGGCTTAGCTTTTCCGACATTAGTCCATTCTGTAAAGCCTTTTCCCCACCATTTGTCATTTTCTGGAATAGGGTGAAATTGTGGAAGATAAAAGGCTATAACACGAGTTTTTTTTGTCATACTACTTATTCTTACCTATTACTAATCGTTTAAAAGTAAAGTATTTAAATACAAATATCCAAAATATGGTATAAATAATAGAAAGATTGCCACTTATCTCTGAATACGGAAATAAAGTAAAACCGATTACCACTATATTATAAGCCAAGGATAATATTAATATTGTTCCAAAATCATATTCATTAGTGATGATCTTTTTATAAAAATAATATGCTGCCAAAGAAATAATTATAAATGCTAAAATAGGACCAAAATCAATAACAAACTCTCCAACAAAAAATGTAAACTGAGAATCATCTACCTTCAAATTCGGATATAACAAGCGACGTGTTTTGTAATCACCAGCCGTATCTAATCCTAACAAGACTCTAATTAGAGGAAAAACCCTATCACCATACCTACATCCTCCCACATCTAATACAAAATTATCAAACTTTATAAAATTAGATGAAGCATAATACAATACGATATCCATAATAGTAAAATCTGCAGCATCATTAAAACGCCCCAATGTTAATGCAGCTCCTCCTACAAATATGAGAATGACAAAAGCTGCCACTGTAAAAAGATATTTTCTCCGCATTTCTTGGCTCATCAAAGGAGAAAACACAAAATAAACAAATGGAACTTGCATAATAATAAAAACCAACGGACCTCGAGCTCCCCATGCCAAACTAGTAAATACCGAAATGATAATTGCTATAAATACACCAATAGTCAACAATTTCTTCTTCTGAATCCAATTGTACATAAACAATATCCACAGAATACTATTAAAAATATTTTTCAGTATCCCAAAAATATTTACTTTCCCATCATTGTATCCAACATTATCTGATTTTGTTTCATAATTTTCTGCTAAAGTCATTGGATCAAAAAGATTCGACAGAGAAAAGTTTGAAAGTATCGTTTGGAAAAAGAAACATAAATAGACAATTATCACTACTACAGAAATCATACTCATCACCATATCATCCGGCATTTTTATATTGCTCATTTTTTTATTGGAGAATTTCAACAAAGGATAAAAAGAAATCATCAAAACAATATATAAATATACCAAAGGAAAAATCGTGATAGTTTCAAAGGTCCAAACACTATCTATATTATACAACCAAACACTACCAACAGAAAGTAAAGAATAAAAAAGTAAAATAAAACTTCCCATCTGAAATGTTCTCATACGTATCTGATACATCACAAATGCTGTTATATAGAAAAGTGAATTTATAATTAAAATGACAGTGCTTGCATCCATAACACATAATCAGAATCTAAGCTTTCTACACAAAAAACTCTTCTCTATTGGAGTTAGTACAACCAAATAGCCACTTATCCCAATACACGACAAAGAAACCAAACATACTACAACAAATTGTACAAATCCACCAGAAATGACAGATTGAATATAAAAAGCAGGTAGTGCTGAAAAAAAAGTTACCAACATAGTTGGAAAAACAAATTTCTTCCAATACTCTTTAAAAGAAAATGTCACAACTTTAGCAAAAACAAATAAACGTATGATATGCGCTATCATAAGCATAACAACAGCAACCAGCAAGCTAACCTCTGGCGGACACCCAAATTTTAAGAATACGTATGACAAAGGTAAAGTAAGTAATACAAAACTATCCACAATACCATGATATAATTTCACTTTCTTTGCCGCTTGCATAATGATAGTTATGGGATTCCCTATTGCCAAGACAAGGCAATAAACTAAAATCAACTTAGTAAAAGAAATCATATATTCTCCTACATCGCCCAACCACAATTTCAAAATAAATTCAACCTCCAATATCAATGGTAATATAACGGCGTACAACAATAAAAAAGAAAAACGGCTACTCAAATAAAATAATTGCATCATATCAACATAATTCCCCTCTGCATAGCTCTTTATTAAAGGAGGGCGAATAGCCATGAAAAAATTTCCTGAAAATTGTTGAATAACCGTACTGACTTGCTGGGCAACCGAATAGGCAGCATTAACAACAGGTCCCCAAAAAACATTCAACAGCAAATTAGTACCTTGCGTATTAGCAACTCCTGCCATTGTTCCAAACAAACTCCATGAAGAATATGAGAAAATAGATTTGAAAAGTGCTTTGTCCCAAAATAGTGAAATTCGGGATTCTTCATATTTTTTAAAGCAGAACAAAACATAAATAGCCGAAACAATACAGGTCACCGCGAACGTCAATACAGCATATAACTTCAATTTATCTATTGCAAAAACTACTAATAAATAAACAATCAATAATTTAAGAAAAGCCTCTACAATACTAACATATGCGTAAATCTTCATATTTTCACGAGCAATAATCACTGCATTATAAGGATTTGTCAATATCTTAACTATAAACGATAGTAATGCAAACTGATAAACCCAATTAGCCGCTTCCAAACGATTGACTGGTATAGTCATTACATTATTCAAAAACCATAATCCTAAAGTTTCAGCGATAAATAATATCGCCAAAACAATAATTATATAGACTATAAAAATCATGCTAAAAGTATGTCTCAATTGACAAAAGTCTTTTCGCCCTAACTCATAAGCGAAAAAACGTTGAGAAGCAGAAGCTATTGTCTGAGATAAAAAAGATAGTGCCAATACAATACCACCAACAGCCATATATATACCATAATCCGTTACATTAAGTGTTCTAATAACAACTCTAACAGTATATAGAGATACGATTATTATTAGAAACATTCTAACATATAAAAATAAGGTATTTTGAGCTATTCGCTGTTTATCCGATGCCATGCTTAAAATATTATTTCTGCCAACTTAGGATGTGACTTATCTTTTTCACTTAAAAGGATTTCGTCAATAGAAATTTGCCAGTCTATTCCTAGATCTGGATCATCCCATGCAATAGCGCCTTCACTCTGAGGAGCATAAAAATTATCACATTTATACTGGAAAATGACTTCTTTACTTAAAACTGAGAAACCATGAGCGAAACCTCTTGGAATAAAAAATTGTCGATGATTATCTTCTGTTAACTCTACAGCTACATGCTGACCAAAGGTTGGAGATCCCTTTCTTATATCAACAGCTACATCTAATACCGATCCTTTCACTACACGGACTAATTTACTTTGAGCAAAAGGAGGCTTTTGAAAATGTAAACCACGAATTACTCCATAACTAGATTTACTTTCATTATCCTGTATAAATGTGGTTTTACATACTTTTTCTTGAAATTCCTTTTGATTAAAAGATTCAAAAAAATAACCACGTTCATCTTCAAATAGACGAGGTTCAATAATTATAACTCCTTCAATATTTGTTTCTATTATATTCATTGTAAAACATTACTATACATACTTTTCACCTCTGAAAGTATCAATAAACCTCCTTCCCAAGAGTATCCAACTAACACATACTATACCGACCAGAAATACAACACCCAAAAGTATCATAACTTTATTAGGTTTTGACGCCTTTACAGGAATTGTCGCAGGCTCAACCACCGTATAAACAGGAGTAATTTCCTGCACCTTTGCCTCCGCCATTTGCAACTGCTGCGCAACGCTTGTATATACTTGATAAGCAAGATTCATTTCATTCTCCAATCGCACTTGTTCGGCACGGTAACTCTGGAGGATGATATTCTTGTTGGCATCGGCAAACTTGGCATAGTTTTCTTGAGCTTGTTCGTACTCCTTCTTCTTACGCTCAAAAAGCTTTTCTTGGAAATGAAAATCCTTACGGGCTTTATTAGTCCGATAATCAATAATGTAAGACTGCAACCTGTTCACAACAGTATCTGTCAGACATGCTGAAATACGGGGATCCTGCATCGTGACGGAAATTGTAGTAACCCCGGTCTTTTTATCTACCGAAACACCTATATGATCACTCAGTGCTTTCACAATATCAGTCTGCTCTTTTGTCAGCTGAAAAGGATCTAATTTATCCACCTCTTCTTCTGATTCCTTAAACAGAGAAATAGTCCAACTTAAAGCCTTGAAAGGGGCAGATATGATATACGACCACCATGGCATACGCTGGTATTCGTCCATATAGTCATAAAGTGTGGTGTTTATCTCCCCATCCATATCACGGACTGGGACATCAAACAACCCTGTCACAAAAGGAGTGGAACTCACAATATCCGGATATAAATCAGGATAAATCGCATCAGATCCCGAAGATGTATTCAGATTGATGCCAGCCAAACTTGCCAATGAGGAAAGCCCTCCGCCTTTATTATCAGAAGCTTCCGGAGCAATCATTACACTTGTCGTATATTCCTTGGGAATACTGAAAGCAATCACCAGCCCCACAATCACCGCATAGCCGCAACACTTCAATATCCACCTGCGCTCCGCCCAGACCTTCAAGGCAAGCTCAAGCAAATCAATCTCCTCTTCCTGTGTATGTTTATTCTGTTGTTCGTCACTCATACCGGTATCTTTTCTTTTTATATCTTCCACTTGTTTCTTATTTAAAAGTATTAGCCAAAGTAGCCACCATCGCCGCAATAGTCGCAGTCGTGGAGCTCAGACCCATAATCTCGGAAAGCTGGAGACGCTTCCTCTCAGACTTCGTGGGAACCACAATCTCACAACCCGGCTGGATTAAATCACTGTCACTCTTCTTAGCACGGGCTACCGTACCATTCAGATAAATGATGTATGCTTTCTTCTTTTTCGCATTTTCGCCATAACCACCTGCCATATTGATATAATGTTTCAGCTTGGCATCTTTCTCCCAGGTTACTGTATTAGGATACATCACTGAACCGCTGATCTTCACCGTATTGACGTATTCAGGAATATAAACGATATCTCCCTCACGCAGGACAATGTCATAGTCACTTCCCGGATTAAACAGAGCCTTTTCCATATCGATGCCTACTGCATAAGTCTCAGAGATGGCAAGCTTGTCCACAGAGATGCTATCCTTCCCCTCACCACCCTGAGCTATGCGAAGCACATCCGTCTCACGCCGACGTTCCTCATCATTGCGCTTGCGAATCAAACGTCCCCCCTTTATATATGCCGCCGGAGTAATTCCGCCTGCACGACCTATCACATCACTCAGACGTTCATTCTTTTTCAACAACGAATAGCTGCCGCTGAAAAGCACCTCACCCGCAATTGTCACCATGCGCTGAACTTGGTAGGCAGGACTGCGACGAACTTGGACTACATCGAAAGGTTGCAGGTAGAAACTACCGGCACCCGTCAGAAGACCGTCCTTGATGTCAAAGGTGAATGTCTCCGCAAGCTTGCTGCTGTAGGCAGTACTCTTGGGATCCTTGATGCGGCGCGTCACGCTCACACAGGTAGTGGCGGCAGCCTCAGTAAGACCTCCCGCCTGGACAATCATATCCTCTATCGTTAAGTTGTCGGAGTACAGGAAAGTACCGGGATTGAGCACCTCACCATAAATGGAGACCGTCTCGCTCTCCTTCAGGTCATGGATACCGGGAACATACAGATGGTCGTTCTTCTGAAGGGGTATATCAGAAACCGTACCGTTCATGATACCCTCTAGATCAACGGCAACCATTTCGTGCGTAAGATCTTCACGCTCACGGTCCAGAAGGACCCGGGCAAGGAAAGCATCTCCCCGGAGTCCCTCAGCCTTCTTTATCAGCTGCTTCACCGTATTCACCTCACCGTCCAACTGATAAAGCCCCGGACGATAGACGGCACCACTGACCTCAACCTTGTTCTCAAAACGGTCGAGTACGGCGTCAACCGTCATTAAGTCACCGTCGTCTAAACGGAATACAGAATAGTCCATCTCATCCACATTATATACTTGATGTTCACGTCCGCTTTTACGGATGATGCGTACAGCCTTCTTATAGGCATCTCCCATAAAGCCACCCGCATACTTCAGTAAGGAAGCAACCGTCTCGGCAGGCTTCATTTCATAATACATGGGACGTTTCACCTTACCTACTATCTCGACCAACGACTGGTAGGGACTCACGATAATCACATCGCCCTCCTGCAGACGGACATCGTCATTCATCTTGCCCTGCATGATGAACTCATAGACGTCCAAATGCTCTATCGTCTCTCCGTTACGAACCAGACGGATGTCACGCAAGCTACCGATATTATTCACACCACCGGCACGGTACAAGGCATGGAAAACCGTAGAAAAAGCCGAAAGTGTATAAGTACCCGGCACCGTGACCTCACCCATAATATGAATCTGAATGGTACGTATATCGCCTAAAGTCAGACGGATCTGTGAATTGGGATCCCCCCCTCCGATACCGGAATAGATCTTGGACAGTTCCCGTTGCAGATAAGCGTTGGCTTCTTTAACAGTCATGCCGTTCAGATAAACGGGACCGAGGTCTTTCACCTGGATACTCCCCTCGGGACTGATGGTCTGGCGGATGGTATTCTCGGAAGCTCCCCAGATATCTATGATCACCTCGTCACCGGGCCCCAGCCGATAATTTGCCGGAGTAGCCAAATTCACACTAGGTTCAAAGGAGAGATTACGGTTCTGGAACAGATTATGACCGAAAATCTGTATGCCGGCAGCCTCAGGGGCGGACTGGCTTTCAAGTCTCTCATCAACAACCGCTTTCTGGTCATCCAGTTCGGCAGCCTCGTAGGATTCTCCCACAGCAACCGAACGCTTGCGCATCTGTGAGGGAGCTTCGGAACCCGGGACAGCAACACCCGAGTTCTCATATTTATCCTTGATGCGGAGCACCTGTTCGCGGGTCACACCACGGCGCAACAGTTCGGCAGTCATCTGCTTCTGAGATTTTCCGGCTGCCTGTGCTTGTTTCACATATTCAACCACTTGCTCGTCGGACATGCGCTGGGCATAGGCAGAACCGAAGAAAATAAAAAGACATAAAATCAGAAATAAGATTCGACGCATAATTTAATGTTTGTTAGATTCTTATATGTCACACACTGAAAAAATCAAACTAATCCGGGAAGGTGGAACCAAAGGTGATTTATATTTATTACTTCGCGTAGTAATGAAAGAGTTAGTACCACGCTTCCCGGATATTCAATAGATATTGGGCATCTACTAAAGGGGGTATAACCCACTTTGAGTTATATTTTTAATCAAATAATAAGTTATTTTACTATATTCATTGGCAGAAATGCCATATAATCCGTTTCTCTGGAGGCTATTTTTCGTAATACAATGCGTGGAATCCTTTTCACTCATTACATGAATATATCACTTGTATGTTTAGCTCTATATGCCTTTAACTTTTCCCGTGTCTCTTACATTCTCCACTCCATTTCTTTTTTTGCCTTGCGAGAAAACTTTCACCTGTTTTAGTCCTCAAGATATTCCCACGGATAGGGATTGTCAACTACATTCCGGAATTCCTCGACAGCTTCCTGCTGTTCGGCAGTGAGCGATGCGGAGTCCCAGGAAGAAATAATCTTCCGGGCTTCGTCGACCAGGAGCTCATCGAACACTTCTCCATAACAGGCAGTAAGCAGACGGAGTTTCAACAGCGAAGCGGGAAGGGTATCAAGGAGATTCCAACAACGGTTTAATATCTCCTGGAGGTGATCCTGCTTCTCGCCATGGTCAATGAACGATGCGTTATAACCCATCAAGAGAGCAAGACAGACGTTTGCCTGTTCTTCCGTAGTAGTACCTCGAGCACTGGAACCATACAAAGCCGCAGTCAAGCGGTAAACCTCACCGTTGCGGCGGGAAAGGTCATCACTATAGATAGGACTACCGTCCATACCTAAATACATCAGTTCGTGCGCAGCACGCTGGAGATTAATTGCTTCTTCGAAAAGGGAGGAGGACATTTTTTGAATTATGAATTGTAAACTATGAGTTGTAAATTATGAATTATAATTCAGCCGATCACTTCTATAAGGTCCGGATGGATGGTGGCCATGGCAACAGCAATGACACCTTGTATCTCTATAACCACACGACGGTCACGTGCACCCTTTACTTTCAGAAAAATACCCTCCTGACCTGTAAAGTCACCACCCGTAATACGGACTCTAGTTCCTTTCGACAGATTCAACTCTTCGGGCTGGAAATAAAGCAAATGGTCGTTATAGGTTCCGGCAACGGCGATGAAGCGCTGCATCTCATGGTCGGGAATAATTATCTTCTGACCACTGCGAGTATCGGTTATATATTGCAAATAAGTAATTTGAGACTTAACACGTTGTACGTCGGAAGGACGTGCATGGACAAAAACCAGATTACGGATGACGGGAACCAAAGTACGGACTTTCTTACCCTTACGGATACTTACCTTATATTGCATGGGGACAAAACAGCCGAGGTTCTCCTTCTCGAGAAGATGCACCGCATCAAGCTCTCTGCGGTATGTGGCACGCATGGCATGCCAGACTTCAACCTCGTTATCCGTTTCCATTTTCGTTGTTTTGTTCACAAAAGAGTGTTCCTCTGGGGCTTTGAACCCTCGGTATATACCTGGTATCCAATCATTTGCGAGCACCTTATTAAAATACAGCAAGCATTGTGCCCTTCTTGCCAACAGTTTTTTTGCAGTTCGTCATTACCTTCTGGTAAGAGACTATAAACGAGCGGATTACAAACAAAAAGCGTTTTTTAAACGTTCGTTTAATGGACGTCAAATTTCAGGAAATGAAATAGGGAATGAGTTAATAAAAGGGAATGGAAATTTTAAATATTAAATAAGATACTTAACATACTGAATTACTGTAGATTAAACTGAGATACGATGGGTTTTCCAAAATATTTTTATTAAACATTTTGAGGATATAAAAAACAGTCTTATCTTTGCGTCCATTAAACGAACGTTTAAAAAACACTTCCAAGTCAAAGTCATTTCCATTTATATATCAACGCATTAACCCATCATAAAGATAAAACCCAGCTTTTTATCTCCATCCTTACTCCACAAAAACAAAAAACTTGATATACCTTTGCATTTATTTTACAAACTACAGTAATTTTAATTATTAACCCAAAAACATTAGAAAATGAAGGCAAAAGAGACACTCCAAAGTAAGGAAAAAAAACAAAAAGAGACACCCTTAAAACGGATGTAAAGCACGGCATATCAGCTCCGAAAGCAGGAGTAGGACGCCCCTCAAGTGGGGAGGTTATGGGAATATTGCCACAATATAGGAAAGAAGTCATTAAAGACATCATCCTATGGAAAAAATCAAGATACTTTATAGAAGAAAAGCCGACAAGCAACAAGGCATTAGCACAATGGGCATACTCACATTTCGACTTCAGAACGCCAGACTATAAAAGACTGTCAGAAAACACTATAATACAAGAGTTCGGTGAAGTGTGGCGGGAAATGAAGGTAGCAGGAGAGATATAGGGAATAAAACAAAAAAGGGCAGAAACCACGAAACTTATTGACAACAATTAAATATAAACAACTTAAGGAATAAACCACTTATCTTTGCCGCCACTTTGGTAAGGATGAAGCCACACCGCCTATAGATGCCGCTTTCTCAACGAATGCGGCATTTTTTTATATACAAGCGTACCTCCTGCCAAACTAATACAATTATTAATTTTAAAGACAACAAGATGAGAAAGTCGAAAAAGAACGCCCCACTTCACGAGGCACTGAGAAACCTATGGAAAATACGTATCATGCTGGAAAAGAACTACACGGAAACATGCGCCACATGGATGGCCCAACGGATAGAAAGCTTGATAGACCACATGCAATACGGACACGCACTCATAGCCTACCACAAGCAGGACGGGACATTCAGGCTGACGAAAGCCACCCTACTGCCCTACAAGGCTGACTTCAGAAGAGATTATGACATCACAAGAGTGACAAGCACCATAGCCTTCTGGGACGTGGAACTGCAGGCATGGAAAACCTTCCAGCTGGAAAACTTCCTCGAATGGAGCCCCATATGCTAACCATTAACCATTAATCACTAATCATTAAACACTAAAAACAATGGCCATGATGTACGGGGGAATGCTATACTTCCCCCTCAAAGTAAATCTATTCGAAGAGATAGCAGTGGAACTGGTGGAAGCCAAGTTCGGACTGAAAGGAACCGCAGCGGTAATGAAACTGCTGTGCAAGATACATAAGGAAAACGGATATTACCTGAAATGGAACGCGGAGCAATGCACACTGTTCACCAACAAGGCAGGAAGGGACATCAATGAACAGGAGATGCAGGGAGTCGTGGACATCCTGGTGGAGAAAGTCTTTTTCGACCCCAAAACCTATAGGGAACAAGGGGTGCTGACCTCTACCGAAATACAGAAGGTATGGCTGGAAGCCACCAAACGGAGGAAAAGAGACCTCACCACCTTGCCCTATCTGCTGGTAGAGACGGAAGAGGACAAGCCGGACAAGGACAAGACTTGTACGCAAAAACGGGAAAATTGCACGCAGGATGCAGACATTTTCCCCGAAAATGCATGCAATTCCAAACAAAGCAAAGAAAGCAAAGTAAAAGAAAGTAAAGCAAAAGAAAGTAGAGCACTTCTCCCTCTTACTCCCCCCGGGGAAAGCGGAGGAGCGCAGGGAAATCCTGATCTGGAGATTCCCGGATATGCCTACAACAGGAATACGCACAACCTGGAATGCCTCATGCTGAATCTGGAAAAGCTCTACATCACCGACCGGGAGGAAATCAGGAAGATTCTGAAGTTATCGGACTACGGCAGGCTGGGAAACTACGTCTGGAAAATATTCAATGGAACAAACTGGAACAAGGTGAACAGCAAGGGAGGGTACATCATCTCGGTACTGGCAAGGGAGAAGCGGAGTACGGGAAGCTGATTCCACAGGGCACAAGCTATCAATAACATGTCATGCAGGAAATCAACAACGTGTGATACAAAAAACAAATATCGTGTCGGCAGGATATTAATTCCTTGCCGACACGATATTCATTCCTTCTTCGTCCTTAAAATTGTGACTTATAATTATGCTGATATTCAGCGCAAAACCTCTGCAATTCAATAAAAAATGGCTGGAACACAGCAAACAGTTCCTCATCGTGCTTTTCAAGGTATCGAATTGCCTTATCTACGGATATATCAATATGATGATATTCCACCATGATGTTCAAAGACTCTCTTATTCCGTTCAGAGTGGCGTATTTCTGCAAACGGTCGGTCAGGATAAAATGCCAGATAAAACGTTTGAACCGTACCGGAAGATAGCGGTAATTGATGAGGAGGGAAAGATAGAAAGTCCGGGTATACCTCCTCAAGGAAACTCCGGAGAACGACTCGAAACGGGAAGCCAGCAAATAATCGAAATAAATATCCAGCAATACCCCCGAATACCGTCCGAATTCTGGTTGAAGCCTATGCACCACCTCGCAAACAGCCGGATGACGGTCGGTATAGTCGTCAATAGCGCGGTGAAGCTGAATACCCTTGGCTATATCCGGCGGATAATTCTTATAGGAGCTTCCCTTTACAGCATCGCCTACAAAATTGCCCAACTGTACTTTTCTGTTCGAACCGGAAAGGAATATATGTGCCAGATAGTTCATGACAAAAGATTTACCAGCTCCTTGCAAAGACGCTCCTTCACCTCCTCCATCGGCACCTCGTGTCCCAGCTCTTTCTGCAAAGAAGTGACACCCTTGTCTATGAATCCGCAGGGATTGATATAGCTGAAATAACGTAAATCGGTATTCACATTCAGTGCCAATCCATGCATGGTGACAAAATGGCTGCTGCGCACGCCGATGGCACAAATCTTACGGGCACGGGGAGTATCGCCCTCCAGCCATACGCCCGTTGCCTTCTCCAGGCGTCCGGCCGCGATGCCAAACGAAGCACAAACACGGATTACCGCCTCTTCCAGCAGATGCACATATTCCTTCAACCCCAAAGAAAAGTCGTCAAGGTTCAGAATAGGATAGCAGACCAACTGTCCCGGACCATGATACGTAATGTCTCCGCCACGGTCAATATGATAGAGCGTAGCCCCTATCCTGCGCAGTTGTTCTTCTCCCAGCAGCATATTCCTTTCTTTTCCGCTACGCCCCAATGTATAGACATGGGGATGCTCGCAGAGCACAATATGATTGACATAGCACTCTCCTGTCTGCTTGGCATGTACAAGTGCGTCAAACCATTCCGTCTGCCGGCTCCATGCTCCGGCATAAGGAATCATGTTCCAATCTGATATTTCCAGTTTCATGCAAGCAAATATAGCACTTTTTTGAATTCTAAAAAGAACATTTCATTTTAAAAACAGAATGTCTTCCGTTACTTTTTTCCCGGAAAAGAATTACCTTTGTGCGAACTCTAAACGACAAAGCGTATGGAATTGCCCCAAGTCGACCTGCCAGTAGACATGATTGCATGGACTGAAGTAACGGAAGACATTCTAAACATATACAAACAGTCGTGCCGTCTGAAAGCGTGCATTTTTGCACTATGCATAGAAGGTTCCATCACCGTATCCATCAACCTGATGGATACAGAAATCAAGCAAGGGGACTTCATTACCCTGCTTCCCGGAACCATCATACAGTTTTACGAACAAAAGGAAAAAGTATGCCTGGGATTCGTGGGGTTTTCCTCCCATTGCCTCAATGGGGTCAACCTCATCCAGTCTACATTGAGCTCTTTCTCCAACATACTGGAGTATCCGGTACTGGCTGTCAACCCTACCGTCGCCTCCTATTTCAAGGACTATTTTGCCTTATGGGCACGCATCACGACCGGCCCCTACCCTCCTGACACCAAAATGGCACAGAGCGCTCTAAGCATGCTCCTCAGTGGGGTGGACAAGATGTATTGCCACCGTCCGCAAATGCAAAAAGGGAACAAGAGCCGGAAAGAGGAAATATGCCACGAACTGGTGCAGCTCGTCATCGAAAACTATACCCGCGAACGCCGCGCGCAATTCTATGCCGACAAACTGGGCATCTCCCTGCAGCACCTCAGCACCACCGTGAGACAGGTGACCGGCAGAAATGTATTGGATATCATCGCCCACGTCGTCATCGTGGATGTGAAAGCCAAACTGAAATCAACCAACATGACCATTCAGGAGATTGCCTATTCCCTGAACTTCCCCAGTGCTTCCTTCTTTGGAAAATACTTCAAGAGGCACATGGGCATGAGTCCGCTGGAGTATAGGAACAGTTGAGAATACAGCCGTCAGAACCTGGAACTCAGACGAAGGCTGCTCAAAGCCACGGATACACAGGAAAGAGCCATGGCAGCACCTGCCAGCGCAGGACTCAGCAGGATGTCATAGACGGGATAGAGTACTCCGGCTGCGACAAAGATACCCACTGTATTATAGATGAAAGCCCAAAACAGATTCCGGTACATGAGGCCCACAGTCTGGTGAGACAACCGGAAAACTTTGGGCAACAGCAGCAGGTCTGAAGTCCTGAGAGTAATCATGGCGGTGTCCATCAACGTATCAGTCCCCTTTCCCATGGCAATGCTTACATCAGCACAGCTCAAGGCTTGCGCATCGTTCACGCCATCACCTACCATGGCGACCGTTTTACCCTGAAGCTGCAGCTTATGGATGAAATCCTCTTTGTCATCGGGCATGGCATCGGCCACAAAACGCATGACACCCAAACTGCCGGCCACAGAAGAAGCTGTACGCTCACCGTCTCCCGTAAGCATGCATATCTCGATGTCCTGGGTACGCAGTTCCCGGATAGCTTCCATAGAAGTCACCCGCAACTGGTCCTTGATGGCAATAACGGCAAGTAAATCGTTCTCACGCCCAAAGTAGACTATGCTGTTTCCGTCCGATTCATATTGCGTCAGCATATCGGCCAGAATATCCGACAAATTGGCCTGATAATCTTTCAGCAGTTTATGGCTTCCTACCCAATATTCCGCACCTTGATAGGCCACTCTGACACCTTTTCCGGCAATGCTTTCGAAACCGTCCAGATGGGCAGGGATAACCTGCTCTTCCCCTTCCAGGGCCGTAACGATAGCTTCCGCCAGAGGATGGTCCGAAGTAGACTCGGCAGCAAGCAGTACATCTTTATAATGATCCTCCTGCCCTTGCGCCCACAGCCAGCCTATTACCGTAGGATGCCCTTCTGTCAGGGTCCCGGTCTTATCGAATACCACCACATCCACATTGCGCATCTGCTCTAAAGCGGAAGTATCCCTGATCAGGATATGATTGCGGGCGGCTTTATTGAGGCCAGCCGCCAAAGCTACGGGAGTGGCCAGCCCTATCACACACGGACAAGCCACCACCAATACGGACAAAGCGGCAAACAGACCGTGTGACACTACATCTATGCCTCCGAAGAACACCCATATAAAAAAGGTCAGCAGGGAAATGATGAGAATGACCGGGACAAAAAGCTCGGCAACGCGGTCGTCAATGCGTTGCTTCTCCGGCAGTACGCGGGCTGCGTTATGCTGCCAGCCTCCCAACCGGCAGATAGCCGCCGACACATTTCGCCGGGCACGTTCCTCCATAAACTCGCCGGTCAGGGAAAAGGCGATGATGACGGCGGCAACCCCATAATAGACATGCGGTTCCAGCCCGATGCCCAGCCAATAATCCGGGAAGAAAGTGTTGAACACACTGAACAGAAAAGCCACAGAGGTGGTAAGCGCCACCAGACGGTCTATATTGTTGCGGCCCGACCGGGTTCCCTTCCAGGCACCGGCATAAAAAGGAGCGCCGAAAAACAGCAGTACCGGAATTGCCAGTACCATCTGTATTTCACGGGTATAGGGTACATGCACAAAGACTGTAGAAAACAGTATCAGTACGATGGCAAAAAGCCATGCACCGACGACGCGCAATCCCGTGCTGTGCATATCCGGCACGGGATGTGCCTTAGTAATTATATTGCTCATTCGATTTATTTTTTAGATGGTTGTTGTTCCGCTTTAATAAAGCAACAACCGGAATGAGCAGTTTGTTCAATTACTTCTTATCGTCCTGCTTGGTTTCCTTGACAAACTCCGCTTCATAATGGAACTTTTGGAAACCTTCTTTCAACTTTTCCACATTGGTCTTGTCGGCATCATACGTGATGGTTACCGTCTTTGTCTTCAGGTCTGTGTGGAAGTCCTTCAGTCCCTTCTCAAAACGGATGTTATTGTTTATCTTCCTTACACAGTTCTCACACTTCATCTGTGCTACCTTGAACACGGCTGTACGGATGTCTTTCGCCATTGCGGCAGATGCACAGAAGAGTACAACTGCCAAAGTCATTAAAAATCTTCTTGTTTTCATTGTTTCGCTATTGATTTAATAAATAATATTATATTCTCGGCAAGTTAAAACGGACACCTACATAGGCTTTTGCCCCATGCATCGGTCCCCACACCATCGTAGCGTCAAAGTTGCTTCCCCAGGGATTGGAAGCATCAATGATGGGGTTTTTCTGCTTGAAGTTTGTCAGGTTCTCGCCACCGACGTATATAGACCAGCGACGGAAATAACGCGTCACCTGGGCACTCAACTGCTCGAAGCCGCCATAGCGCCTTTCCCACGACCAGTTGCCGTCTGTCAGTTCGTATGGAGCCGGCATGCGCCCGCCACCGTTCAGTTGCAAAGTCACATCAAACTGCCACAATCCCAAAGGTGTCTGATAAGAAGCCGTCAGCAAACCTTTATACTTGCTGGTAAGGGGTTTCTCCATCAGCTCTCCGTTGTAATTCGTTTTGGCATCCGTCCAACGGTAAGCCGCGGTAAAGGTGAAACCCGGGAAGAACGGATAGCTTGCCTCCACCTGCACTACCTGCGAATAGGAACGGCCGTGAAGGTTGTAAAACAGAACGGCATGTGGGTCCGTATCCATGTCTACCACCACCTGCTTGCTGAAATCCGTGTAATAGTATTCCGCATTCAGGTTCAAGGTTTTGCCGAACAAGGGAATATAGGCGGAAGTGCTTGCGCCATAGTTCCAGGCCTCATCCTGGTCAAGACGTTTGGCGATGTCTATCCGGCGGCTACTTGCCAGCAGGTAGTTATTCTCGGCCAGCACATGGTTCGTGCGGTATCCTTTTCCTGCCGAAAGACGGAAATGTACATACTCGTTGGGATTGTACTTCACATGGAAACGCGGGGTGACGAAATAGCCGTACTCGCTGCTATGGTCGCCGCGGATGCCACCCATCAGCACCAGTTTATCGTCCCAGTTGTAGGTGTACTGCACGTAGGCGCCGGGGACGGCTTCTTTGGTGAATTTCTTCGTCAAAGGCTGTGCGGCGTCATTGTCCAGGCGGTAGCGCTGGTCATAGGAGTCATAGTTGAAGCTCAGTCCGGCAGAAAGGCTTTGACGCTTGGTCAGTTCCGTCTCGAACAACAAGGAGGCATAAGCATTGTGCTGGTCTACGTCGTAGATTTTCCGTCCGTACAAGGCATCCTGCTTATGCAGGGAGCCAGAGAGGATCAATGCCAGGTTAGTGTTCTTCTCCTTGTTGAATATATAGGCGTTCTTGGTGAAAGCTTCGTAGCGGTCGGTGCCTATACTTATCTTATAAGGGTCTGTCAGAGGCATTTTGCCATGACCGACTTGTCCGCTGTTGCGGTCTTCCGTAAGCACTTTGATGCCTGCTTGGAAAACGTAGCGGTCGCCCATGTATGCCCAGCGGTTCCAGAGGTTGTACTGCTCCACGCGGGGGATGTCGGCAAAGCCGTCGTCGTTGCTGTCGTGAGCTTTGGTCTCATTCTCGTAATGTGCCAGCAAAGAGGTGCTCCAGCGTTTGGAGAGTTTCACCGTGGCATCGGCATTGGCTTCATAACGGTTGGTGCTGCTGGCAAAAAGGTTGGCCGAAAACCAGTCCGCTTCGGGCAACTGGGGTTTCTTGAATTCCACATTGATTTGTCCCGTGATGGCCTCATACCCGTTCTTCACGGACGAACTGCCTTTGCTCACCTGAATGCTCTGCATCCACGGCCCAGGGACATAGCCCAAGCCGTAGGGGGCGGCAGAGCCGCGGTAGTTGGGGACATTCTCCGTCATCATCTGCACATACGTACCGGACAAGCCCAGAAGCTTGATTTGCTTGGCACCGGTGGCGGCGTCAGAGTAAGTGACGTCCACCGAAGGATTGGTCACAAAACTTTCTCCCAGGTTACAGCAGGCGGCACGGCTCAGCTCGGCGCTGCTTATCATATCTTCGTTCATCACACTGTTGCGCAACTTCATGGTGCCCAACTTACGGCTGACCACATTCACCTCGCTCAGTTCCACCCCTTCGCGCAAGACAATGTCGAGCGTCTCATTGCGGTTACTGACGTGTATCGTATCATTCTCAAAACCGATAAAGCTGACTACAAGCATATGCTTGTCATTGGGTTTGGACAAGGAGAAGGTACCGTCCGCCGAAGTGGTGGTTCCTTGAGTGGTTCCCTGCCAGAAGAGGTTGGCACCCGCAATCGGGTCGCCCAAATTATTCTTTACCGTTCCCTTTACCTGCGCCTGCAAGGCGATGAAAGAGAACAGAAGGATGGCTATCAAACTATATTTCATTTCTGTTTTATACTTAAAGAAGTGATTAAAAAACAAACAGTTCCCTCCGGACAATTCATGTCATTGCCCCGTATAAAACAACACTAAATGAGAAGCGTGGAATAGAGCGCCAGATAATGACGCGAGCCGACGACATATGGCGGTGCCCCGAAATGCACTTCCGGAGTGCAGGCCACTTGCGGCAAGGAGTAATCAAACAACGGCAGTTGCTCACAAAACAGTGTAAGGGATGGCACGAACGAAGCAGACTCGTGTGCATGTTTCACGAAATCCACCTTGTAGTAGACGGCTGTACAACCGGTATCCTTGCACGTTTTTTGTGAACCACGATGTGCATGATGGCATTTGGAACAGCCGGAGGTGCAACAACTTTGTGTCGTCTCGCATCCGGCACAGCAATACTGAACTACAGAAATCCCCACTCCGCTTATAATGATAAGAGAGGAAAAGAGTACAGCCAGTATGTAACGGAGTTCCTTCATAAGCGCTGCAAAGATAGAAAGTTTTAACCGTTTGCCGGAATTAATTTTTCCTTTTTTATGCCTGCAGTTCGTTAATAAGTTCTATATTTGTCGATAAAGTTTTTTGATTGATATGTTGATTTATAAACGAAACTCAATATGAAAAAGCAAACTGTCAGCCTACTTGTCCTTCTGCTTGCGGCAAGCGGCTTTTTCTTTTCCTGCGGTAACACCGTGAACAAAAACGCATACGCGTTGGAGTTCGACAGTATACAAGTAAACGAAACCGTACATCTCTTCGGAGACACAGCCAAGCCGGCCTGCAACCTCATCCTCAACGTTGCCTACGCCAGCCAGTCATCCGACGTAAGGCTGAAAGACAGTCTGAACACCTTCTTCCTATCTGCCTGCTTCGGCGACAAGTACATGGCGATGACACCCGAAGAAGCTGTCAAGAAATATACGGAGAAATATGTCGGCGACTACCGCAATGACCTGGAGCCGATGTACAAGAAAGACGAGGAGGACAAACAGGACGAGCAGAGCATAGGAGCCTGGTATTCCTATTATAAAGGAATCGAAAGCCATGTGCAGTTGTGCAATACCTTAATACTGACCTACCGTATAGATTACAACGAATATACCGGCGGCGCACACGGCATCTATATGTCCACCTTCCTCAACCTCGACCTAAAGACCCTAAGCCCCATCCACCTAGGCGACCTCTTTGAAGGCGACTATAAGGAAGCGCTGACCGACTTGCTTTGGAAACAGCTGATGGCAGACAACAACGTCAGCACCCGCCAAGAGCTGGAGGACATGGGCTACGCCACCACCGGTGACCTGGAGCCTATCGAGAATTTCTATCTGGACCCAACGGGAATCACCTTCTATTATAATGTATATGAAATTGCCCCATACGTAATGGGAGCAACCAAAATCACGTTGTCTTATGAGGACATAACCCATCTGATGAACAGCGAATTCGTCACCTTGAGCAATACGATAAAAGCAGGCGACCAATAGGAACCGTAATCAATTGTCTATCAACATAAAATTCACAATGGATTTAATACTCAAATATTTCCCGGACCTGACGGAAGAACAGAAACGGCAGTTTGCCGCCCTCTACGACCTCTACATGGACTGGAATTCTAAGATTAATGTCATTTCACGCAAAGATATAGAGAACTTGTACGAACACCATGTGCTGCATTCTCTGGGCATAGCCAAGGTAATCCGCTTCAGACCGGGGACACAGATTATGGACCTCGGCACGGGAGGAGGCTTTCCGGGAATCCCGCTTGCCATCCTTTTCCCCGAAGTGCAGTTCCATCTGGTGGACAGCATCGGAAAGAAAGTACGCGTAGCCTCCGAAATAGCCAACAGCATCGGGCTGAAAAACGCCACCTTCCGTCATGCCCGTGCAGAAGAGGAAAAAGGGAAGTTCGACTTTGTGGTGAGCCGTGCCGTGATGCCGCTGACAGACCTGCTGAAGATTATCCGTAAGAACATCTCCCCAAAACAGCAGAACGCATTGCCCAACGGACTGATTTGCCTCAAGGGGGGCGAATTGGGGAACGAAACCATGCCCGTCAAGAACAAGACCACGTTGTGGGACCTGAAGGAGTTCTTTGAAGAGGAGTTCTTCGAGACAAAAAAAGTAGTGTACGTAGGGTGTTGAGAGATAGTTGAGGTTTAGAAATCTAAATACATAATATGAAAATAAAGAGATTCGAATTTAATATGTTCCCGGAGAACTGTTATGTGCTTTGGGACGAAACCAATGAAGCGGTCGTCATTGACCCGGGCTGCTTTTATGAGGAAGAAAAGCAGGCCTTGAAAAACTTCATTACCAAGAATGGGCTGAATGTGAAACATCTGCTGAATACCCATCTGCATCTGGACCATATCTTCGGCAATCCTTTCATGCTGAAAGAGTTCGGTCTGAAGGCCGAAGCCAACCAGGCCGATGAGTTCTGGATTGACGAAGCGCCGAAACAAAGCCGCATGTTCGGCTTCCAGCTGCAGGAAGCCCCCGTGCCCCTGGGCACTTATCTGCACGACGGAGACATCATCACCTTCGGCAATACGAAACTGGAAGCCATCCATGTACCGGGACACTCGCCGGGCAGTCTGGTGTATTATTGCGCGGCAGACCACTGCATGTTCTCGGGGGATGTGTTGTTTCAAGGCAGCATCGGCCGTGCCGACCTCACCGGTGGCAACTTCGACGAACTGATAGAACATATTTGCAGCCGTCTGTTCATCCTGCCCAACGACACGATTGTCTATCCCGGACACGGAGCGCCGACTACCATAGGAATAGAGAAAGCGGAGAATCCGTTCTTCCGGTAAATATACAGCAAACTTTTAAATCATTACAGCCATGAAAAACGACCTATTGGCCTACCGCCACATCGGCATCAGCGAAAAAGACGAGGAGAAGATGCTCCAAAAAATAGGAGTGAAAAGCCTGGACGAGCTGATTGATAAAACCATTCCTGCCAACATCCGCTTGAAAGAACCGCTGGCTCTGCCCAAGACAATGACAGAGTACGAGTTCGGACAACATATTGCAGGGTTGGCTGCCAAAAACAAACTTTATACAACCTATATCGGTATGGGATGGTACAACACCATCACTCCTGCCGTTATCCAACGGAACGTATTCGAGAACCCCGTTTGGTACACTTCCTATACCCCCTATCAGACCGAAGTCTCACAAGGACGCCTGGAAGCCCTGATGAACTTCCAGACTGCCGTATGCGACCTCACCGGCATGCCCCTTGCCAACTGCTCCCTGCTGGACGAAGCGACTGCCGCAGCCGAAGCCGTGACGATGATGTATGCCCTGCGTCCGCGCGACATGCAGAAATCGGGCGCCAACGTGGTATTTGTAGACGAAGCCGTCTTCCCGCAGACACTGGCAGTAATGACTACCCGCGCCATTCCGCAAGGTATCGAGCTGCGTATAGGAAAATACCATGAAATGGAATTCACGCCGGACATCTTCGCCTGCGTACTGCAATATCCCAACGCCGCCGGCAACGTGGAAGATTATCGCGCCTTCGTGGAAAAAGCCCATGCAGCCAACTGCAAAGTGGCCGTTGCCGCCGACATTCTGAGCCTCGCCCTGCTCACCCCTCCGGGAGAATGGGGGGCTGACATCGTCTTCGGAACCACACAACGGCTCGGTACACCGATGTTCTACGGCGGGCCGTCGGCAGCCTACTTTGCCACCCGCGACGAGTACAAGCGCAATATGCCGGGACGCATCATCGGCTGGTCGAAAGACAAATACGGCAAGCTGTGCTACCGCATGGCGCTGCAAACCCGCGAGCAGCACATCAAGCGTGAAAAGGCGACTTCCAACATCTGTACCGCGCAGGCACTGCTGGCTACAATGGCAGGCTTCTATGCCGTATATCATGGTCCGGAAGGCATCCGCACCATTGCAGAACGCATCCACAGCATTGCCGTATTTCTGGAAGAAAGTATCAACAGACTGGGGTACAAGCAGGTCAATGCACAATATTTCGACACGCTCCGCTTTGCACTGCCCGACACCATTTCGGCACAGCAGATACGTACCATCGCCTTGAGCAAGGAAGTGAACCTGCGTTATTTCAAGAATGGGGACGTAGGTATGAGCATCGATGAGACTACGGACATCACTGCCGTCAACGTACTGCTCTCCATCTTTGCCATTGCCGCCGGAAGGGATTGGGAAAAGGCAAGCGACATACCCATGGCAAGCAGCATCAGCGCGGAGATGAAACGCCAAAGCGCCTATCTGACACACGAAGTATTCAACAAATACCATACGGAAACGGAGATGATGCGCTATATCAAGCGTCTCGACCGCAAGGACATCTCACTGGCACACTCCATGATTTCCCTCGGCTCGTGCACCATGAAGCTGAACGCTGCCGCAGAGATGCTTCCGCTCAGCCGTCCGGAATTCATGAACATGCATCCCCTGGTGCCCGAAGACCAGGCCGAAGGTTACCGCGAACTGATAAGCAACCTCAGTGAAGAACTGAAGATAATTACCGGCTTTGCCGGTGTCAGCCTGCAACCCAACTCCGGTGCGGCAGGCGAATATGCCGGACTCCGCGTCATCCGCGCCTATCTGGAAAGCATCGGGCAAGGACACCGCAATAAGGTGCTGATACCGGCATCCGCACACGGCACCAACCCGGCTTCTGCCATCCAGGCAGGCTTTACCACTGTGACCTGCGCCTGCGACGCACAAGGCAATGTGGATATGGCCGACTTGCGTGCCAAAGCGGAAGAAAACAAGGATGACCTTGCCGCCCTGATGATTACCTACCCTTCCACACACGGTATCTTTGAAACGGAAATTGTGGAAATCTGCCACATCATACACGCCTGCGGTGCGCAGGTATATATGGACGGCGCCAATATGAATGCCCAAGTAGGCTTGACGAATCCCGGCTTTATCGGTGCGGACGTCTGCCACTTGAATCTGCACAAAACGTTCGCCTCTCCTCACGGCGGCGGCGGACCGGGCGTAGGCCCCATCTGCGTGGCAGAGCATCTGGTTCCGTTCCTTCCGGGACACAAATTGTTCGGCAATGCAGCCAACCAGGTGTCCGGAGCTCCCTTCGGCAGCGCAGGTATCCTACCCATCACTTACGGCTACATCCGCATGATGGGAACGGAAGGGCTGACGCGTGCCACGAAGATAGCTATCCTCAGCGCCAACTACCTGGCAGCCAGCCTCAAGGATACGTACGGCATCGTTTACCGCGGTGCTACCGGCTTCGTAGGACACGAAATGATATTGGAATGCCGCAAGGTGCACGAAGAGACGGGCATCAGTGAAAACGACATCGCCAAACGTCTGATGGACTACGGCTATCATGCCCCCACCCTCTCCTTCCCGGTACACGGCACACTGATGATTGAACCGACGGAAAGCGAAAGCCTTGCCGAACTGGACAACTTTGTCCACGTGATGCTGACCATTTGGGACGAGATTCAAGAGGTGAAGAACGGCGAAGCCTACAAGACAGACAACGTGCTGGTGAATGCCCCGCACCCCGAATACGAAGTGGTAGCCGACACGTGGGAGCACAGCTATACCCGCCAAAAGGCAGCCTACCCGATAGAAAGCGTGCGCGAAAACAAGTTCTGGGTGAACGTGGCACGTGTAGACAACACGTTGGGAGACCGTAAACTGTTGCCCACATGCTATGGATGCTTCGACTGATGAAAAGAAAGCGTAACGGACTATTTTATAGTAAAAAAGAAGAAACCATCAATTCCATCTCCCATGGCATCGGCATTGCCATGGGAGTAATTGTAAGTACACTATTCCTGATAAAATGCTACCAAGCACAGAATCTTTGGGCAGCATTCGGTGTATGGCTCTATCTGTTCGGTATGGGCGGCTCCTATCTTGCCTCCACACTCTACCACTCCCTGAAACATCATAATCCGTGGAAACGACGCTTGCGGCATTGGGACCATGCAGCCATCTATTGGCACATTGCAGGCAGTTATTCCCCCATCACACTCATTGCATTGAGAGAGGACGGCGGTTGGGGCTGGGGACTGTTCGGCTTCGTCTGGCTATGCGCTATCATCGGCACTGTTGTCAGCTTCCGCAAGATGGAGGAGCACAGTTACGTGGAAACAGTGTGCTACATCTTGATGGGGCTGTCCGTACTGGTAGTATTCAAGCAGCTTTTCGCCCTCTCCCCCACAGCTTGCTACTGGATTATTGCCGAGGGGGTATGCTACATCACGGGAGCCGCCTTCTACTCCTTGCGCAAAGCACGGTACATGCATTCGGTTTTCCATTTCTTTGTATTGGGCGGTTCAGCCTGCCACATGGTGGCTGTATGGGACATACTGGTGAAGATGCTGTAAGCAAACGGCAAGCGCACAACCGCTAAAAGAAGTTAATAAGTATCTCTTTCCCTTGCTTTTCTCCATAACTTACCCTACGTTTGCAGTGTTGCACATCAGTACAACACTAATAAAGTTATGATAACGATAGAGAACACAAGCTACGGTTACAAGTCCAATCCACTTATTTTCAACAATATATCTTTGGAAATAGGAAACGGTATATATGGACTTCTGGGGGAAAACGGTGTAGGCAAAACGACGCTGATGCATCTCATCTGCGGACTACTCTTTCCCAAAAACGGAAAGTGCAGCATAGACGGAAGAAACACGGCAGAGAGACAGTCCGAAGGGTTGGCCCGTTACTTCTTCCTGCCCGAAGAGATGCAGATGCCAACCGAGAGTATCGTCAGCTTCGCTGCACGCCATTCCGTATTCTATCCACATTTCAATCAAGAAGAATTCGAGCTGAACCTGGAAGAATTGAAAATCAACCGGAAACAAAAACTCTCTTCCGTCTCCTACGGACAACAGAAGAAGGCAATGCTGGCATACGCCTTTGCCCTGCATACTCCATACATCCTGCTCGACGAACCGACAAACGGGCTGGACATCACCTCCCGCCAAGCCTTGAAACGTATCATCAGCCGCAGCATGGACGATGAAAGCACGCTGCTCATCTCCACCCATCAGGCGCACGACTTCGAGAATCTGCTGGACCATCTCGTCATCCTTGGCAAAGGCGAAATATTACTGAACCGTTCGCTGGACGAAATCAGCAACCGGCTTCTCTTTGCCCGTACGGACATTCTGCCGGAAGAAAGCATCTACAGCGAAGAGAATCTATCGGGTTATTTCTCCATCATTCCCAACGAGGACGGAGAGGAGAACACACCGGACATCGAGCTGCTGTATAAAGCGGTGCTGCAACAACCGGAAAAGATACAGAGCATGTTTCAATGAAAATCCATCATACAAACAGAACTATGAACGCAACTTTTAATCTGAAACGCTTCCTGCTACTGGAACAATATAAAAGGAATGAGACCGGCAGGCACCTGCTTTGGTCAGCAGCCGTCGTATCGTTCATCTGCATCCTGTGCATTCTCTACGACATAAACCGCGGTGGAAGTTACTACGGCAAACATACCTCTGCCACCGAATTCTCCCGCTACGTACTATGTTTTATCCTCATGGCCCCCTGCCTGCTGGAAACAAAATTCAGCAAACGCAGCTCCACTCTCGATATACTGCTGCCGGCATCGGCATTCGAGAAGTTCCTGCATATCTGGATAAAATACCTGCTGCTGCTTCCCCTATTCTGCAGCCTGCTGATAGCCTGCCTCAAAGGTCTGCTGTCCTTAAGCGGCAGCGAGTTCCTGCAGTATTTCGCAACGCACATCACGATGTTCCGGATACACAACACCCAGATACTGACCTATGTAATCCTGCATGCTTCCGCCTTCATCGGCTACTTCGCCTTCAGTCGGCAAGTCCTGCTGAAAAGTTTCACCATCTTTGTAGGCTCCATTGCCGTCTGCATAGGAATTGTAACTTTTGTGGCCTCCCTCATGCCCGAAGCCAGAGCGGACGGATACTGGATGGATAACATTGCCACATGGCCCCACACCAACTATCCGTTGTCGGCCGGTGCACAAGCCATTGTGACTTTCTGCAATTATGCGGCTCCCATCAGTGTGCTGCTCGGTTCATGGGTATCGAGCTACTTCCTGCTCAAAGAAAAACAACTGTAGCCTATGGACTTCAAGACCAACAAGCCGATATACCAGCAGATTGTAGACTTCTGTTTCAGCAAGATTCTCACCCGCGAATGGCGGGCGGAAGAGCGGGTGGTATCCGTGAGGGAGCTCTCCACACAACTGGCAGTGAACTCGCGCACCGTGTTGAAGGCCTATGAATACCTCCAGACGGAGGACATCATCTACCCGGAACGGGGAATGGGGTTCTACCTCTCCAAAGATGCGGTGAAGAAAGTGATGCGAATACAGAAGAAAGAGTTTTTTGACAACCAGCTTGCCGACATGTTCCGCAGCATGGAGCTACTCGGCATCAGTATAGAAGAAATAACAGAACGATATAACAAACTTAAAAAAGACGGTTCATGAAGAGATACGCAAAGACTGCATTATGGATTACCTTCGGACTCCTCTTCGGACTTACGATTGTCAAAGTTTCGACACTGATGTACGAGATTTATTCCTTCATGCATTCCTAACTTTCATCGGACAGACGAGGAAAGTATAAACAACTGATATACAAGCCTCAACATCTTTCCTTAACGGAAGGAGTGGCTTTTGCATCCCTATCCAACAGTAACAGACTAATACAAACGATTATGAAAAACCAACTTTTTTTACTATTGCTTGCCCTCTCCGTACTCCGTACGCAGGCACAGAGCCTCTCCATCAAAGGACGCGTCACGGACGCCTCGCAAGAGGCAGTTATAGCCGCCAATGTGTCATTATGGACCATAGACTCTACTTTGGTGACCGGAGTAACCTCGGATGCACAAGGCAAGTTCGCCCTCCATAAAATCAAGGCAGGCGATTACCGCCTTTCCATCTCCTTCATCGGCCTCCAAAGTGAAAACATACTGCTGAAACTGAATAAAAGCCTCGACCTGGGCGATGTACAGTTGCAGGAAGATGCTGTGAGCCTCGGTGAAGTGACGGTATCCGCCAGCAATGTGCTGCAGCGGGTAGACCGGCAAATTATCCTGCCTTCCGAAAGCCAGCTGAAACGCTCGTTCGGTGCCTACGACCTGCTGAACAATCTCGGCATTGCCCGTCTGCAAGTGGACAATCTGAGCAACAGCATGAGCGTCAGCGGTGGTGGGGCCGTACAAACCCGTATCAACGGCATTAAAGTGACAGACAAGGAGATAGCGGCCGTCAGAGCCAAAGACGTACTGCGTGTGGAGTTCATCGAAGACCCCGGCAAGCAGTACGGAGACGATGAACTGGGCGCCGTAGTCAACATTATCCTGCGCCGCCGCGAAACGGGCGGTGTTGTGAACTTCCAACTCTCCGATTCGCCCCACACCCTATGGGGAGAGAATTTCCTGAGCGCGAAGTTCAATTACAAGAACTCCGAATGGGGCATCGACTACTTCAACAAGAACGGCAAGTATCACAGCCGCCTCGAATCCCACGAAACCTTCTATCTGGGCGACCGCACCATCGACCGCATCAAGGAAGGCATCGAAGACGAGTCGCCCTCTCTGAGCTTCATCAACAACCTGAATCTGACGTACAATCTGACGAAAGCGGACAAATATGTATTCAATGCCATCTTCCGTAACAACCTCAGCAATGCCCCCTACCAAAATGAACTGAACAAGATGTGGGCAGTGGGCAGCACGGAGTCCATCTATTCGTACGTCAACAACCACACATCCAGCTACTCTCCGGCGCTCGACCTTTACTTCCAGCATACCCTGCCCCATCAGCAGAGCATCCAGATGAATGTGACGGGAACGCTCATCCATACCAAGAACAACCGGAAATACAAAGAGTACAAGGACGAGAACGTACCGCTGGCAGATATTCAGACATTAGTGGACGGCGACAAGCGCTCCGTCATCGGCGAAGCCATTTATGAAAAGAGCTTCAAGGAGGTGAAGCTGAGCGGCGGTGCCCGCCACTATCAGATGCGGACAGAGAATGAGTATAAAGGTTCCAATCCCACCACCTCGAAGATGGACCAGTCGCAAACATCCGCTTTCTTCGAGGTGCAAGGCAAGGTAAAGGACTTCAGCTATGCGGGCAGTGTAGGAATGACACATGCCTGGTTCAAGGAAAGTGAGGAAGACCATGCTTACTATACCTTCACGCCCACCGTGCGGTTGAGCTATAATCTGAAGAAGGCGGGATTCCTGCGCTACCGGTTCAACATCAGTCCTGCCATACCGTCGCTCGGCTCGCTGACTGATGTGGAGCAGGCGATGGACACGATACAGATAGTCCGCGGAAACCCGTTGCTGAAAACGTATCAACAGTTCACGAACTCCTTGTCTTACAGCTATTCGAAGAAGCAGTTCAATGCCAATCTGAGCGTGCGCCACCAGTATTATGACAATCCCATCATGGAAAGCATCTTCGTGGAGGACGGCAAACTGATACTGAAAGATGAAAACCAGCGGTCGTTCCAAAGCCTGAATGCGGAACTGATGGTCGGCATTAACGGTGCTACGCTGTTCGGACTGAAAGATTTCCTGACGCTTTATGCTTCGGGAGGATATACGCGCAGTTGGTCGGAAGGTTTGAACTATAGCCATATGTACGATGAATTCTATTACAGCGTGATGGCGCAAGTGCAATATAAAGACTTCTCGCTGCTCGGGCAGTTCCGGAAAGTGCAGAACAATTTCTTCGGCGAAACCATCAAGAAGAACGAAAACCAGACGGCATTCATGGCAATGTACACCCGGCGTAACCTTCAAGCAGGAATCGGTATTATGTTTCCTTTCACCAATAACTATAAGGTGGGAAAAGAAAGAATCAGTGAAGTGGCTCCTTTCCGTTCCGAAACATTCGTCAGGGAGACGGGACAGATGGTCGTACTGCGCATGGGCTATACATTCGAGTTCGGACGCAAGCACAAGGCAGGCAACAAGGGGCTGAACAACAGTGATACGGACAGCGGCATCATTAATATGCAGCGATAACCCATTTCCTCTATGAAGAGGAAGCCCAACGGAGAGTGACGGAATTATACGTTATTTTGCTTCATGTATGATTAATTACCTAACCGCCACCTCTCCTGCGGGTATCTCTGTTTAGCGGATGATGGTCACCGTACCTTCCTTCACCTTTTTCTCCTTCACCGGAGCATCGGCGGGAGCATATCCCAGGGCTGCGCAGCCATATACCTTATGGCTCTCGGGTACACCCAGCTTTGTCAAGAAAGCGCGGACATCGGGGTCGTCGCAGGTCTGCCCCAACTGGTTAATCCAGCAGGAACCGATGCCGAGGGACTTGGCTGCAAGGAAAATGTTCTCCAAGGCGCAGGCACAATCCATACCGGCCCACCACTTGTCCGGCTCATTGGAGACAATGACCAACGTGGGGGCATGATAGTAGCAACAATAAGTCTGGCTGTGTCCACGCTCCCGTGTATGGAGGTCGTCATTCTTGGCAAAGACACCTTTGATTTTATCGTTCAGCTCTTCCAGCACCTCCTTATTCTGGATGGCGGTAAAGTGCCACGTCTCCAAATGCATACCGTTGGGGGCATAAGTAGCCGCCTCAAGAATAAGGTTCAAATCTTCTGCAGAAACTTGCTGTTCCGTATAGGCACGGACGCTGCGGCGTGCCTTGATGGTTTGTAATGTCTCGTTCATTTATTTATTTGAGAATTGATAGTTGATAATTGATAATGCACATCAGTACGTGTTCAGTGGGGCTGTTTCACCGTTTCACCAACCCAATCTTTACATTCAGCTTGAAGTACCAGACGCCGTTCTCGCGCTCCAAGAAGCCGTATTTATCTTTCTCTACGGCACCTTTCTCCAAACGCGTGTTCTGATAAAGGAAATCTGCAAAGACCTGCGGACGGGATTTGTGGTAGCAAAGTACCTGCCCGCTACCGTCCGTCAAGAAGATGCCTTCGACGGCAGAGTCCGTACCGTTATAAATTTTGGCAGGGCGCATGCCGAGGGCAAGTGCTAGCAGGAACTGCTTCATTTTGAACTCGTAGAAGCGGTGCTTGTTTATCAACTCGTCTTTTATCTTCAGCGGATTCATCTCCTTGATGCGCTCCGTCAATTCGCTGATGCGGGTAATGCCGTCCAAGTGCATCAAGCGCACCATCTCGGCAAGCATGCGGGGGAAGTGGAGGTCTATCATCAGCAGGTTGCAGCGGAATACGCGGTCGGCAACGTCGGCATACTTCAGCACGCCGCCCAGTCGCTCAATCATCATCATGCGTTCTGCCACTTCCGTAGGAGATTCCGGCAAGGCATTCACCTTGTTCACCGTGGGCACGGCAAACTTGACACCGCTTTGCTCCAGCTTCAGATTTGCCGTACGTCCTCCGTCCAGCAACGGATTCATCGGGGCGAGACGACAACGGACATTGAAGCCCGTCAGAGGTGCTTCGGGATGCCAGAAGGCAACGGAGAAGTCGGTACGGTCCTCCGTCTTTGCTTCCAGGTCGAAGATGTTGACAGCATCCAAAAAGGCTTCCAAACCTTCGGATACTTCCACTTCCTCGCCCGAAACGTTCTTCAACAGATGCAGAACCAACTCTGCCGCATCACCAAAGTCTTCGCGGGGGAAACGCAGTTCCTCCTTCTCGCCCGGAACAAACGAACCGTCCTTCCCGGTAGTTCCGCTGACAATGCGCACTTCCTGCGCTTCGATATAGTAACGGCGCGTACCGTCATGCTCTTCCCTCTGTATCAAGGCAACGGGCCAGCGCAGAGTTTCGTCTTTTTCAGCTTTCGGTGTACCCAATGACACGGCTCCATCCGCCAGCAGGCGAAAGAAGGTGTAGAGCTCACCCAGTTCTCTTTTTGTTGCACTAAATGCCATAAATTTTCTTTTGTTTAAAGGAGGGAGTCAGCCTTTCATAAGGAGTGATGCCGTTTCCGCAAAGAAAACAGTCTGTTCCGAAGGACAAAACAACTTGTTCCGTTAAAGGAAACGAACAATTTCCCTATTAAAAGGGGCTCTTATCCCATTTGTTGTATTATTCAAACCTTAATGTTTCTACTTTCTCCAACCGTGCCCGCAACTTCGGCATCATGGACTGACGGATGCGGAGCGTCATGCGACAGTCCATATCATACGACTGTTCCAGAATTTCCGGCTCCTCCTCCTTCACCACCCGCATCACATCGTTCATGAAGGGGTATTCGAAGAGGAAAGTCACCGCCTCATCTACCGTCTTTTCAACGATGGTGGCAGCGGCAATGGCTTCGGCGGCAGCAGCCTTATAAGCTACAATCAGTCCACTCGTACCCAACTTGATACCGCCGAAGTAGCGCACTACGATGACGAGAATATCCGTCAGTTCGTTGGAATTGATTTGTCCCAGAATCGGCTTGCCTGCCGTGCCCGAAGGCTCCCCGTTGTCGTTGGCACGGAAGTCCTTCCGCTCATGGCCCAGCATGTAGGCATAGCACACGTGGCGGGCGTCGTAGTATTTCTTCTGGTAAGTTTCCAGATGCGCCTTCACCTCCTCTACTGTACGCACCGGCAGGGCAATAGCAATGAACTTGCTGCGCTTTTCAGTGTAAATGCCCTCGGAAAGGGCAACGATGGTTTTATACGTATCTTCGCTCATGCTGCAAAGATAATGCAAACTGAAGAGAGAACTTTCATGCTTGCATGAAAAAAGTTATGTTGAAGTGCAGCTTATCTTATCTAAAGATAATGCAAAATCAAAAGCAGCAGAAATAAGCAAGCTGATTTCTGCCGAAAAGAGTTATCTTTGTACGAAGAATCAGATTTATAATCAAACAGAAAAAATGACAGACGGAATCAAGACATTGCACTATTCGGACCTCTTCCTGACAATGTATTTCGAGGGAGGGAGAAGCTGCACGCACCGGAATCATTCGCACGTGTTAGTATATATGTACTCCGGTGAAATGGTTATCGATGAAAGAGGCAAAATCACTAGGCTGCATAAAGGAGACTGTGCCTTTATCCGTAAGGACTTTAGTGTGCAAATGACCAAACAAGCCTGGAATAGAGAGCAGTTCAAAGCCATTTTCCTGATGTTCACTCCCAAGTTCCTGCGTGACTTTTACAGCAGGCTGAACCGGGACATCCTGCCTAAAGATGCCAAACGAGATAAAATAAGCTTGTACAAGCTACCTTCCAACCGCCCCGACATTGTAAGTCTGTTCGAATCCATGACACCCTATTTCGATTCGAGCATCCACCCGACTGAGGAGTTGCTGCAACTGAAAAGGATGGAGGGGATATACGTGTTGCTCAATACGAGTAAAAACCTGTATGCTTCCGTTTTTGATTTTGCAGACCCGTGGAAAATAGACATATTGGACTTTCTGGAACACAATTACATGAACGACATATCCATGGAAGAAATGGCCAATTATACCGGCCGCAGCCTATCCACGTTTAAACGCGATTTCAAAAAATGCAGCACACTCTCCCCACGGGAATGGCTGATACAGCGCCGGCTCGAAGCCGCCCGTGAGCTGATACGGAAAGGAGGGCGCAAAGTATCGGAAATCTGTTTTGAAGTAGGCTTCAAGAACCTCTCCCATTTCTCGAAAGCTTATAAAGCCACCTACGGTATTCCTCCGACAGAAGACATACGGCAGGAAGTGAGTCTCACATAGATTGCGGAACTTTTTCTATCCGTGGACTGCACGGCAAAGCATATTGAACCGTACAACAAAGCCATTGTAGCATAGCCTCCTTACATTTGTACCCGAAAAATGATTAGAGTGTATAACAAATTAAATCAAACGATCATGAAAAGTATTTTCGAGAAAGATTTGTCGGGAGAGATGGTTTCACCCAACGAGCCGGGCTACGATGCATTAATTGACGACATTTTCGCTACCATCAAGGTGGCCACAGAAATGAATATGGGTTACCGTACCCCCGAGGAGGTACACGGATATATGGGCAAGATTCTCGGTAAACCGCTTGAAGAAAGTACGACGGTGCTGCCGCCACTCTACATCGACTACGGTAAGCCTATCACCATCGGAAAAGGGTGCTTCATCCAGCAATGCTGCACTTTCTTCGGTCGCGGCGGCATAACGATTGGCGATGAGGTATTTATCGGACCGAAAGTCAATCTGATTACAATCAACCACGACCCCGATCCGGAGAATCGCAGCGCTACCTATGGCCGTCCGATTACCATTGAGGATAAGGTATGGATAGGAATCAATTCGACCGTCCTCCCCGGAGTACGTATTGGCTACGGCGCAATTATCGGAGCGGGCAGTGTAGTGACCAAAGACGTTCCTCCTATGACTGTGGTAGCCGGGAATCCAGCCAGATTTATCAAAAAAATCAATAAACCACACCAAAAAGATTAAAGCAAATTCATGAAAAAGATAGTGATTGCCATCGATTCCTTCAAAGGATGCCTCACCTCGGCAGAAGCCGGAGAAGCTGCCGCCCAAGGGGTACATGCCGCATGTCCCGAATGCCAGACCATCGTGCTCCCCGTGGCCGACGGTGGAGAAGGCATGCTCGACGTCCTACTTGCAGCCAGTAACGGAAAACGTATCACCGTCCGTGCCCACGACCCGTTGATGCAACCGTGCGATGCCAGTTACGGCATCTCCGGAGACGGCAATACCGCATTCGTAGAAATGGCTGCCATCAGCGGCCTGCCACTGGTTCCTGCCGACAAAAGGAATCCGATGAAAACCACCACCTTCGGAACGGGCGAACTGATACGCGATGCCTTGAAACGGGGATGCCTCCGTTTCGTCATCGGACTTGGAGGGAGCGCCACGAACGATGCCGGTCTGGGAATGCTGCAAGCATTGGGATTCCGTTTCTTCGATAAAGAAGGACACGAAGTGGGAAGCATGGAAAAAGGCATCGCCCTATGCGGTGCCCTTCTATCGGAAATCAGCTCCATAGACAGCTCTTCTGCCCATCCCACACTGAAAAAGGCATGTTTCACGGCGGCGTGTGATGTACGCAATCCTTTCTTCGGTCCCAATGGAGCAGCCCACGTATTCGCTCCCCAAAAAGGAGCAGACGCGGATATGGTGAAGGAACTGGATGTTGCTATGCAGCATCTTTCGGACGTCATATTCCGCACTACCGGCAAAGACGTATCCTTGCATCCCGGTGCTGGTGCGGCAGGCGGTATGGGGGGCGGTCTCCACGCATTTCTGGATGCACAGTTGAAACCCGGCATAGAGCTTCTTTTGGAAACTCTGGACTTTGCAGAAAAGATTAAGGATGCCGACCTCCTCATCACCGGAGAAGGGAAATCGGACCGGCAGACTCTTATGGGGAAAGTACCTTCGGGCATCTTGCAGGAAGCAAGGAGGCAACATATTCCCGTCATCCTGCTGGCAGGAGCGATAGAGGATGCCGGGATACTGAATGCAGCCGGATTCCGGGGCGTATTCTCCATTCCCCCCTCTCCCATCTCTTTAGAGCAGGCCATGCAGCCTGAATTTGCTCAAGAAAATATCCGAAGGACAGTGGAGCAAATTTGCCGCATCATGCCTTAGATTCCTGAAAACGGAACTTCTTGTACCGATAGTACCAGATGCCGACCACGTCGGCAATCAGCCAGCCGATGGGGATGGACCACCAGATGCCCGTCACCCCAACCTCGGGCATCGAGGCCAGCCAGTAGGAAAGAACGACACGGGTACCCAGCGACAGCACAGTCAGCACAACAGACATGCCCGGCATACGGATGGCCCGGTAGTATCCGTACAGCAAAAATAAGATGCCGATGCCACAGTAGAAAGCCCCTTCGATGCGTAGGTACGCCACTCCCACCGCAATAATCTCCGTCTCGTCCGGACGGACAAAGATAAGCATCAGTGGCTCGGCAAACACGAAAACCAGCACGGACACGAGGAGGGAGAAAACAACCGCTGTGACAAATGCACTGCAAACACCCCGGCGGATACGGTCGTAACGTGCTGCCCCAAAGTTCTGTGCAATAAAGGTGGAAAAGGCGTTCCCAAATTCCTGCACGGGCATATAGGCGAAAGAGTCAATCTTCACAGCTGCCGCAAAAGCTGCCATTACCGCTGTTCCAAAGCTGTTGACAAGCCCCTGTACCATCAGGATTCCCAGATTCATCACCGACTGTTGGATGCAAGTCAGTGTAGAGAAGGAAGCTATTTCCTTCAAGCAAGTACGGTCAAAACATATGTCTTCATGATGCCATCGCAGTTCCGGACGCCTTCTGTAAGTATAAATGATGATGCCCAGAGCAGCTACTCCTTGAGCGAGGACAGTGGCCGAAGCCGCACCCTGAATCCCCCAATCCAGTTGTAGGATAAAAAACAAGTCGAGCGCTATATTCAGAACGACAGAAACTGCCAGAAACCAAAGCGGAGTGACAGAATCCCCTACTGCACGCAGCAGAGATGCGTAGAAGTTATAGATAAAGGTGAAAACTATACCGCAGAAGATTATCCACAAGTAGCTGCGCATCATGCCGTATATGTCTTGCGGAACCTGCAACAGCCGGAGAATAGGATTGAGCCAGATAAAAACGGCTACATTCAGTATCAGTGTCACGATACCTATCAGTACAAACGAACTGAATATGCTACGACGCAGTGCTACATAGTTTCCGGCGCCATAATGTAGGGAGAATACGGTACCACTGCCCATCGCCAGTCCCAGCAAAACGGATATCAGGAAAACCATCAATGTGTATGCCGAACCGACCGCCGCCAACGCCCCTGCACCAATGCATTGGCCTACAATGAGCGTATCTGCAATGTTGTAGCATTGCTGCAAAAAAGACCCTACCATCATGGGTAGGGTAAAATGTAATAAAGTACCGGTTATGCCTCCTTGTGTGAGGTCTCCTTTCCGTAGCATCCTGCTTTTGTTTTTAAGAGTTTCATTTCCGGGTACAAAGATACAAAACCCTCCAACAAATCATCTGGACTCGACGAAGAAAGAGGCATGTAATAAAAAAAGCAGAGGGTTAACCTCTGCTCTCCATACTGTTTTTGTCAGGATTCAGAATCTTTACGACCTGACGAACATCTCTCTTGTCTGCATTACCGTAAAGGCCAATCTGTTGTCCGGGTACTGTTCCCTTTTCATGTTCTGCCTGGGACAATGCTACTTTCGGGTCAATATGCCCTGCTTTCTTATCTATATTCATACCTATTGAGTTTTTCTAAATTCTTATATGAGAACAAGATAAAAAAGCAAATTGTTCAGCAGTGTCACGAGATATTTAGTAATTCCACTTCAAATATCAGTGTGGAATACGCCGGAATGGGTCCACTGGTACGTGTACCGTATCCCATGGTGTAAGGGATATATACAATCCAACGCTTCCGGGATGCATTCGTAGCAAGGCAATCTGCCAGCCCTCAATCACTTCATTCAGACGAAAAGCCTCCGGACAATTCCGTTTCCACGAATTATCGAACTCACGCCCATTGATAAGAGTGCCTTTATAATGCACAGATACTACACTGTTGAGACGTGGTGTCGGACCGTCTCTGCCTTCCTCCAATACCCGATAAAGTATGCCGCAAGGCAATTCCTTGATTCCTTCTGCCGTACGCAATTGCTCCAGAAACTGTTCGTTCTGCAATTTATATTCTTCTTTTCTACTCATATTGACTTTTTCAATACTTTACAATAATTTGTGCACTGCTTTCTTGCAGTTCCGCATATCCTTTTCCGTCAGCTCAGGATGCTTCTTAGTACCTCCCCTCTCAATGGTTTTCACAATCTTGAAACCACTCCATTTCAGAATCTCCCTGAAAGCTTTCACCACACCGTGCGTCTGATTATAGAGAATATTGAAAGGATAAGGGGTAGTACAAGTGCTTACCACAATCGCTTTCTTGCCCTTATGAAGCGGAAGGGGCATTCCCCAGGAGTTCTCTCCCATCATACCGTAAACCATACGGTCGAAAAGCACTTTCACTTCTCCCGGCATGTTTCCCCAATAGCAAGGGGCACCGATTATCACTGCATCGGCTTCTTTCATAGACTGCAACACTCTCTGTGCGCCATCCTCGGGCAAACAACACTTCAATGAACTGCGGCACTTCATGCAACCGATGCAGGGATGCACCTGCAACCGCGGAACGTCTATATAAACAGTCTCAGCTCCGCAACCTTCAAGTTCCCGCTTCATCAGCTCCAACATTTTCGATATGTTGCCATGACGGCGAGGACTGCCGTTAAGAATCAATACCTTCATTGTATACTCTCAATTTTTCGGCAAAGGTCGGCATTTTCTACATAATAACCTTACTTATTATTCTGTTTTAATCCGAAAAAAACAGGGATGTCTTTTAGTGGAAGACATCCCCGTTTCAGTTTATATCAATTCATTTAGTCCAGTTTATGAATCACCAGTCCCGAACGCAACTTCGGCTCAAACCAAGTTGTCTTGGGAGGCATGATGTTGCCCGTATCGGCAATATCCATCAGTTGCTTCATGGAAACGGGATAGAGGGCCAATGCCACTTTCATCTCACCGCTGTCCACCCGCTTCTTCAACTCTCCCAAACCACGGATGCCACCTACAAAGTCGATACGCTTATCGGAACGGAGGTCTTTGATGCCAAGCACTTCATCCAGTATCAGATTAGAGGAGATGGTTACATCCAGTACACCAATGGGGTCGTTATCATTATAAGTACCCGGTTTGGCAGTAAGGCTGTACCACTTTCCGTCCAGATAGAGGGAGAAGTTATGCAATCCGGACGGCTTATAGATGTCCTCACCTTTCTCCTCCACGATGAAATTCTTGCCCACAGCGGTCAGGAACTCTTCGGGAGTCATACCGTTCAAGTCCTTCACCACCCGGTTATAGTCAATAATAGTCAACTGGTTGGCAGGGAAGCACACGGCCATGAAGTAATTGTACTCTTCGTCACCACGGTGATTGGGGTTTTGCTTGGCTTTCTCCGCACCCACCAAAGCGGCAGCGGCACTGCGATGATGCCCATCGGCAATGTAGAGGGCGGGCATCTTGGCAAACTCCTTGGTTATGGCATCAATATCCTCCTGCTTGTCTATAATCCAGAAGGTATGACCGAAACCGTCACCCGGAGCGATAAAGTCGTATACCGGTTTCCCCGCTGTATAACGGGAAATGATGGCATCCAGCGCAGCGTTATCGGGATAGGCAAAGAATACGGGTTCAATATTGGCATTGTTCACGCGGACATGCTTCATACGGTCCTCCTCTTTGTCACGACGAGTCAACTCGTGCTTCTTGATAACACCGTTCATATAATCGGGAACATAGGCACCAACAACAAGACCGTACTGTGTCTTGCCGTTCATGGTCTGGGCATAGATGTAATAGTTTTCTTTATCATCCTGCACCAGCCAGCCTTTCTCTTGGAACATACGGAAGTTCTCTGCAGCTTTCCGATAAACACGTTCGTCATGTTCATCCGTACCGACGGGAAAATCTATTTCCGGCTTGATGATATGATATAGGGACTTCTCATTACCTTCCGCTTCTGCACGTGCTTCTGCAGAATTCAATACGTCGTAAGGACGGGACGCTACTTGTTCCACCAAATCCTGAGGGGGACGAATCCCCTTAAAGGGTTTAATTATAGCCATAAGAGAGTGTTTTATATGGATTATTGAGAATAGTCTTACTATTCATCTCATTTCTTATTTACGCGGAACTTCTCGCAACCGTCTTTCAGGAAGCCTACAATCTGCTTGGCAGCGGCAATACCTGCGTTGATATTGGCTTCGGCAGTCTGGGCCCCCATCTTTTTCGGTGTAGAGAAATAACGTCCGGCAAACTTGGCTGCAAATGTTTCATTGGCAGCAGGCATAATGTCGGTCATGTATTTCAAGTCGGTGCGCTCTTCCATCAGCTGGATAAGCTCGGCTTCATTGATGACTTCCTTACGGGCTGTGTTCACCAGCAGGCCACCTTTCGGCATTTTGTTCACCAATGCATAATTGATGGAATTCTTCGTTTCGGCAGTTGCAGGAATATGCAGGGAAACGACATCGCAAGTAGAGTAAAGCTCTTCGGCAGAACCCACAGCCTTCACTCCATCCTTCTCGATTACTTCTTTCGGGCAGAAAGCGTCGAACGCATAAATCTCCATACCGAAGCCTTTGGCAATACGGGCTACGTTGCGCCCCACGTTACCATAAGCGTGGATACCCAGTTTCTTGCCCATCAGTTCCGTACCGGAAGTACCGTTATACATATTACGGACAGCCATCACCATCAAGCCGAAAGCCAACTCGGCCACAGCATTGGAGTTCTGTCCCGGAGTATTCATTACACATACATTGTGGGCAGTAGCTGCTTCCAGGTCCACATTGTCATAACCGGCACCGGCACGCACCACAATCTTCAGTTCCTTGGCGGCATCCAGCACTTCAGCATCAATGATGTCACTGCGGATAATGATAGCGTTGGCATCTTTCACAGCCTCCAGCAGCTTGGCTTTTTCACCATATTTTTCCAGCAACACGAGTTCGTAACCTGCTGCTTCTATTTCTTTACGGATACCGTCTACTGCCACTTTGGCAAACGGTTTGTCTGTTGCAACTAATACTTTCATAATTTCATGATATTAAAAAGACTCACCACAGATGACACAGATTATCACAGAGTTTAATCATAAAAACAATCTGTGCAAATCTGCGTAATCTGTGGTGAAAAACAATATTATTAATGAAGTTTCTCAAATTCCTGCATGCAGTCAATCAAAGCCTGCACGCTTTCCTTTGGCATGGCATTATAGCAGGATGCACGGAATCCACCTACAGAACGGTGTCCCTTGATACCTACCATACCTCTTTCGGTAGCGAACTTCAAGAAGTCAGCTTCCAATTCCTTGTATTCGGGAGCCATCACAAAGCAGATGTTCATGCGTGAACGGTCTTCTTTGGCAGCCGTACCCACAAACATTTTGTTACGGTCAATTTCAGCATACAGCATATCGGCCTTTTCGATGGCACGGCGTTCCATTTCCTTCACGCCACCCTCTGCCTTAATCCAGCGCAATGTCTGCAGGGCTGCATAGATGGGGACAACGGGAGGAGTATTGAACATAGAGCCGCTATCCACATGCGTCTGATAGTTCAGCATGGTCGGGATATAGCGGGATACCTTACCCAGCGCGTCATTCTTCACGATGACGAATGTAACACCGGAAGGAGCCAGATTCTTCTGCGCACCACCATAGATACAGATATATTTGGATACGTCGATAGGACGGGAGAAAATATCAGAAGACATATCGGCCACCATCGGAACGTTTACGTCCAAATCCTCTTTCAGTTCCGTACCGTAGATTGTATTGTTGGTAGTGATGTGGAAATAGTCTGCATCAGCAGGCACTGTATAGTCCTTCGGAATATAAGTATAAGTAGATTCAGCGGAAGAAGCGACTTCAACTACTTCACCGAATGCCTTAGCTTCTTTCATGGCTTTTTTGGCCCATACACCCGTATTCAGGTAAGCAGCTTTCTTTTCAAGGAAGTTGAAGGGTACCATGCAGAATTCCAAACTGGCACCACCGCCCAAGAACAGTACCGAATATCCTTCGGGGATATTGAGCAATTCTTTGAATAATGCCACAGCTTCGTCCACAACGGGTTGGAAGTCTTTGGCACGGTGGCTGATTTCCATCAGTGAGAGGCCTGAGCCATTGAAATCAAGAATAGCCTGTGCCGTATTCTCAATCACCTCACGAGGAAGGATAGAAGGTCCTGCATTGAAATTATGCTTTTTCATTTGAAGTTTGTTTTGGTTATACAATTTCGTTCATTAATGTCTTTCGACTTTGCGAAATTACGGAAATATTTCTTCAAAACAAACCTTTCCTGATGAAATTCTATTTTTAAGCCGCATTTAGCTTACTTTTTAATGGTTTATACAAGATATATGCACCATTTTGTTATCTTTACTTATCAAGGATAATACTTTTAGAGAAACTAAAAGCAAGGCGGTTTCATTACTTCATATTCAAAAGAATAAGCGCAAATAAAATGAATATTTATAAGATAAATCACTTTGCTTCCTCGATAACAGTTTTCATTCCCTTGATTTTTTCACCGCGTACCAGCGTCAACAATTGTTTCATTTTACTGCGGCGCACGGCTACAAAGGCATAGTGTTCCTTTACATCCACCTGCCCGACGTCTTCACGCGCCATCCCTCCTTTTTTATACAAGAAGCCGACAATATCTATCTTGTTCAACTTATCCTTTTTCCCTTTACCTATATATAAGGTAGCCCATCGGGGCTTGGCCGGTTTGGGAAGCGTCTCCGGAAACTCGTACATTGCGATGTCTTCAGAAATGTACTCGGGTACCCGCTCCTCGACATGCAGAACAAGATATGCATTTCCCGATGCCTCCCAGCGGGCAGTACGTCCATTACGGTGTGTATAGGCTTCCTCGTTTACGGGAGGATGGTAATGCACCACATTCTCAATACCCGGAATATCCAGTCCGCGGGCGGCAAGGTCTGTAGATATCAGTACGGCGCAACTGCCATTGCGGAACTTGTAAAGCGCACGTTCGCGGTCGGGCTGCTCCATACCGCCATGGAACATGTCGCAAGGGAACTTCCTGGCTTGCAGGTACCCGGCAACACGCTCCACGCTTTCACGATAATTGCAGAATACCAAAGTGGAATGATAGCCGAGGGTACAAAGCAGGTTATAGAGGGTTTCCAGTTTGTCCTTCTCCGGAGAAACGACCTTATGCAGCCGCAGACGCGGAGCAAGGGCTTCCGGAGCAAGAAAATCAAGCTTCATGAGCCGGGAGCCGGAAGACGGGGAATCACCTCCTACTCCGGCAAATTGCGGTATTTCCTCTGCATCGGTGGCCGAGAGAAGCACACGCTTTTTCAGTGAGGGAAGCTGCCCGATAACCTCTGCCATCTCGTCATGGAAACCGAACTCAAGACACTTGTCGAATTCATCTATCACCAGAGTGACGACAGTGGCGGCATTGAAATTCTCTTTCCTCAAATGGTCGCTCATACGTCCCGGAGTACCGATAATGACGGCGGGATGAATGCCTTTCATTGTCCGGTGTTCTTCCATAGCAGGGCGTCCGCCATAGCAGCTCATAGCCTTGAAAGGAGTTCCCATAGACTTGAACACAGTTTCTATCTGCAAAGCCAATTCGCGTGAAGGTACTAGTACAAGAGCCTGCACACCTTGTATATCCGCTTTCAAGGTCTGTACCAGCGGAAGGAGAAAAGCCAGTGTCTTACCCGAACCGGTAGGCGAAAGAAGCACTAAATCTTGGGCTGATTGATAGGCTTCCTTAGCAGCCTCCTGCATCGGAGTAAGTTCTTGTATCTTCAAATTATGAAGTATATCCGAAAGTTCCATGAATATCTCTTTTTTTAATCAATATGCAAAGATACAGATAAGAAGTCAGTTTCCATCAAAACGAAAACAGCTTTTAAGAAAGCTACCTAAATCATGGCATGCCCGTCATACTAAAAGGGGAGACTCTCCTTATAGTTTCTGAAGCTTTTACCAAGCCCAATCGTCAGCACTATAAGTAGCTTCTACAGTCTTCTCTATCTCATTAGGCAGGTTACAGAAGAAGTCGATACCAGTTTCGTACTCCAAATTTTTAATAGAAACGGCATAAACCATAAATTCATCTTTTCCAGGTTTTTCTGGCAATAATTCAGAATGAGGGACTAAAAAAGCGATAGTATGATAAACCCCTGCCTTCTCGCTCAACAGAGCCATGTAATAATAGCTGGGGCAAATGAGTCCGCCAAGTGTCAGCCCGTCGGCATTGGTGGTGGGATAAAGCCCGTCATTGGCTTTCTTCACACCTGTGAAATTGGTAAGCAAACGGTCAGTAGTACCACCTTTCACGACATAAAGTTTGTCGTATGTGCCATTGATGGTGGAACGTCCCCAAGTCTGCACCTGCTTCTCAAGAGCCGCCCAATACTTTTGATTGAAACTCCCTATCTGTGGCGAGATATTACTGTAGTAGAAGGTCTGCTTATTGGCACTTTTACTGTACACACGGTCTTCGCTGGCACAAAGATGCCCCTTGTCGTACCCATCGCTCTTATGCATGGATTCAGTCACCTCCACGCTGTTGTCAATATTGGGGTCGTCTTGATTCCACTCGTTGGCACGCTTCACGTTGTCTTGCGCAGTAATCGGGTCGAAACTGAATGCCACCCAAGCCGAATGCTTCTTGGAAGCGATGTATTCCAAAGAGAAATTGAGTACCTGCCCGGCACCTTCCTCATCAGACACGCCTGCATAGTATTCAATATATTGATTGGTTGCATTGAGAGCTGGGATTTCAAGATTGTCTGCTTTATTGTTATCAGCAATATTGGCATTTTTCACATCTATATCCTCAGAAGCCACATACTCTATGCCCACTTCATTACCGTGAATATAGGCCACGCGGAGCTTGCCCATCTGATAATGATTGTAGCGGTTGAAACGCACCCAATAGCACGTAGAGGGTTTCACCTCAACGCTTTCGCTGAAAGCATCGGCAGACGGAACAACAGTAAGCCCTTCCAGCGACTCACTATTAACAGGAGCAAATGCGTAATTACGCCCGGTAAAAGCTTTGGACTGGATATAGAAAGGGGTGCCGATAGCCTTGGGCTTATACACGTTGAAACCATTGTCGCTCGACTCATAGCCCTTCATCACGTAAGTATCCGAACCTTGCTCGGTAGGTATTATCTCGGGAATGAGCGAAGCCTCTGAAGAATCATCACATCCAGCCAGCCAAATTCCGACCAGCAAAAGAAATAAGTAAGACAGTTTTTTCATCTATGTTTCTAAATTTGATTTTACGATACTAAGAATGCAAATGTGGTAATGGACTTTACTGTCCATTACCACATTGTCTATTGCACAACCTCAGGAATTATTCCTTCACCACAAAGTTACTCATGTAGAATGTAGGAGCAAATCCAGGGTCAGTATTACTTGCATAACGGAATGCCACATATACTTTCTTGCCCACATAGTCGGCCATGGAAGTACGCATTTCGATCTCTTTAGAGCTTGTAGGCCACTCGAACGACAACGGATCACTCCAAGCCGCTCCTTGCAATGCTGCAATCTTCTCTTCATCAGTAGCAGTAGAAGCCGCAGGGATATAATTTTCGGATACATGTACAGACACTGCATCCTCAATTTTGCCTCCATACAAATAGTCTGCCGAAGCAGTGAATACCATCTGTGGGGCAATAGCTTCGGTAAGGTCTACCTCACCGGTTACAAGCCATGCCTCCGTATCGCGGTTACGCTGATAATAACCGCTTGCCTTGATACGGGTATAACCTGCACCTGCACTCCATACATAATTCATGCCATCAAGCTTCACATTCACAATCTGAGCATCGTTATGAAGTTCACCAGCAAAGTCATTGCTATAATACTCTTTTGCTTCCATCCATTTGCCGTCAGTCTTCAGGAATGCCATTTCTGCAGTTTCCGTTTCGGTATTCTTCTTCGCCCATGCAGTGCCATCGAAGCCATATTCATCGGCCATCACATCATACTCCTTATTTCCGAAATAAACTACTGCCTTGACATCCCCGCTCTGTGCGTAAGGGAATGCATTCTTCAGATAAACGGGCAATACGGCATCAGCATCGCTCAAATAGTCCGAACCGGTAGAAACATAATCGGCAGGTTGCATCACACGGATACCGATACTTGCGCTTTCTTCGTAGGCAGTCCAAGCCGAACCGTCATACTGATAGAGAGCAGAAGCATTTGGCTTCACGTCTGATGCACGGGTAACGGCACGAGCAGGCATTTCAGCTTCTGATTCAGGAATCTCCTTATAAATATCCACACCCTCATAATACCCTGATACGGTACTTGTAAGTGACATGTTCTTAAACTCTACAGTAGGCGCACACTCTGTAGTACTCTTATAACGGAAAGCAATGGTTATCTTCTTGCCCTCGTAAGCACTCAGGTCAATATCACCGGAATTTACATAATTCCAATTCTTGCCTTCCGGCCATTGAGGTACATTCAGAGCCTTCCATTCAGCAGCAGCCACATCATCCACATAATCTTCCGAAGCCAGCAGTTCAATAAAATCAGCACGATTGTTACCATTCAAGAAATTAATGGCAATATCTACCTTAAGAAGAGGAGCCTTCGCTTTTGCTAAATCTATAATAGGAGAAACCACCCATGCTTCCGATTCAAAATCGCTATCTCCCACATGGGCACTACCCTTCCAACCATATTTGCCATCCACCTTCCATACATTGGACAACGTGCCGGTAAGTTTCACATTCTGAGTAGTGAAACCGCCCTCGTTTCCATTGAACGACTCATTCATATAAATGCCCAACGTAGCATTCGGATAAGAACCGTATGAATAAGAGTTTCCTTTTTCATAGAAATTCAGCTTGATGATTTTGTCCTTTTCCACATTTTTCACATCAAATGCCTTACGGTCATAGTTGTAAGCAAAGCTCCAATCCCCACCCTCGGGTATGGAAGTACCGATGTTGAAGCTGTTAAACGTACCACTCTGATAGATGAACTTGCCATCCGGGCGTTGCATAGTGAAACCTTTTTCCGTAGGAGTAAGTGTCATGATATGATTGGACACATCGCTGGTGATGAAACCATCCGCAATCTCTACCGGTTCACCCTCCATATAACCATACGTCTTATCCGGGTCTTTGAACTGACCGAAAGGAATCCAAGTATTGTCCTTCGTCGGAGCCACAATGACATAATTACCTCCTTCGGCATCAATAGAAGTTACTTTCTGGTATACCATTTTCACTGCACCGCCGCCTGTACTGGGCTCGGTCTCCGACCAAGCGTAATTCACTTGGCACACATCTCCCGTCTTCGGGTTCTTGATACCTTCCTTCAACAAAGCAGGAAGCTTCTTCAACGTAGAAGGGGTGAGATATTTCACTACCATGCTTTCCCCCCATACTGTAGCATAATTGTCAGAAGTAAGGTCGAAAGTCTGAGCTTCGTTTATCTTCGAGAGATATTCAGGTTGCTCCTTGCCGATATTGTACTGTACCAGCACCTTGGAACCATCTGACAGATATGCGTAGAGCGAATCGACAAATGCAGGCAGATAGTCTTCGGGAGCTACCATATCAGTAAACATCTTGGTTTTACCCAGCTGGTTCAATGCCGTAAGATAAGTCTGCCCCTCGGGATCCTTGGCGAGAGCTATCCCTTGGTTCTTCGGCATAGAAGCTATTTTGCCATAATGGGCATCAGCCAATACGAGGGTATCGGTACTGACATCCGTGATGGTTTCTTTTTCATCAAATCCGGGGAAATTATCCTCGTTATAATCGCAGGCCCCGAGTGCAAACAGCGAAGCCAATGCGGTTCCTAATAATATATGTTTTTTCATAAATATGTTCGCTTAGAAATTCAACTTCAATCTTACAGTATAAGTACGTCCCCAACCATAGATAACACGTGTGGCCGTCTCCCAGTCATGGTTACTTCCGTCGCGTGCATCGGCTATATACTCTTGGTTGAACAAGTTGTTCACATTGCCGCTCAGTGTAGCACGAATCTTACCGAAGTCAAAGGTATATCCTGCACTTACATCAAATGTGCTCCATGAAGGAATCTCCCAAGGTTTTTCCACCACGTAAGCCTCTTTTTGAGTGGCTTGGCTCGCATCAATGTCATAATCGGCATAATTGCGTGCAAAGAAGTTCCAGTCTGCATTAAGACGCAAGCCTTTCATTGGGCGGAATGTCACTCCCAAAGCAGCTGTAGTCTGAGCAGAACCGCCCACCTGTACATTATCCATTTCAATGGTATACTTGTACTGATCTACATTACTCATATCTGTCACCACTTCACCACGGCTATTCGCCATAATTTGGCCTTCAGTATTCATCATGAAGCCTTTCGCTGTCCCATTCCAGCGCCAGTCTCCCCAAGAGAACATACCGTTAACTTCCATCCAGCGGAAAGGCTTGGCAATAAAGTCAAGCTCTATACCCATGTGGTTAGCCTGCGCACCGGTCATGTTCATTGTCCAACGCTGAGAAGCCCCGTTTACGTCTTCATAGGATCCGGTATCATATAAAGCCTTGTCTTTCCACATAGTATAATAGGCGTTTACATTGGCTGAGAAATACTGGCTACGATATCCATAACCTAATTCGAAAGAGTAAACTTTCTCATTCTTAGCATCAGGATTACGCTCATGTGAACTCTGAGAATTGATGAAGGTATTATCAAAAATAGGAGCACGGCTGATAAATCCGGTATTGAAGAATACGTTATTGTAATCATCAAGGTTGTAATTCAAACCAGCTTTCACATTGCCTCCCAAATAATGCTTCTTCGAAGACAGCTGTTTGTCACCACTATAATAGAAACGGTCTTTACGCCAATAACTGGTATTTGTAAGACCACCTGAAACAAATGCACTCACTTTATCTTTATTATACTCCAATTGGGCAAAACCACCTTCGTACATCACAAAACCGTCGTAGTCACGACGAATCACATCTCCTACTCCCAACTTCTGGTTTACCCAGGAGGTGACTCCACCATTCACACTATTCTCAGCCAATACACTCTTACGGTTATAAGAGTCTACATAATACTGCCCTCCAAAAAGATCGGTAATGACATTCTTGTGCAAACCTTTATAATAGCGGAAGTCAATACCACCATAGAAATCAAAGTAATCACCAAACTTAGTGGTATAAGTAGAAATCAATCCTGTCCAGAAATGGTCGTTCGAGGCTTTGTTCATAATCATCAGCGAACCTTTATAACCGGGCATTCCACTCACATTCACCGGATTAGTATAGTTATCTGCATTAAGCTTATCCACAGCATCATAATCAAAAGTACCATCAGGACAACGGAACTGAGTGTTCACCGTACCATCACTGGCCGTACCGTACCAAGAGCTGGTGTACCCCGTTACCCCCGTACCACTATAGCCCGCACCAGTACCGATAGACATATAAGCTGCTGTACTGAGGCTTGACTTATGGTTGATTTGCCACAAATGATTAAGAGACATCTGGGGCTTATGGTATTCGTTACGTGAAGAGTTCATCACTTGTCCATTGCGATAACCGAAAGTAGAATTGTAACGATAGGGACTTTCCTCACCCATCCATTGTTTTACACGCTGATACTCCTTGATATTCAAACCATTTGCCATATTACGCTGATTATGCCACTGAGGTGCTCCAAAAGCTGTAAATGAAAGTTGATGGTTGTCATTGATACGTTTTGCAATACTCATGAACCAAGTGTAGGCCTCGGATTCCGTACCTTGAATATAACCGTCGCGTTTATCTCTGGCACCCAATAAAGTAAAGGCCCAACCATCTTTTGTCAGACCGGAAGAGACACTGAACATCACTTTACTGTAGCCGTCATTACCCATGCCGTAAGAGATGAAGCCGCCTTTCTTGGCATCAGTAGTCTTGGTTATAATGTTTTGTGAGCCACCTACTGAAGGAGTTGACACCTTGCTGGCACCAAGTCCACGTTGTACCTGAATACTGCTGGCCACATCAATCAAACCACCCCAGTTACTCATGTATACTTTCTGGTTTTCCATTCCGTTCATGGGTACACCGTTAATCATCATAGCCACATATTCTGACTTAAAACCACGAATCTTTATGTTGGAATCACCAAAGCCACCTCCCTCATTAGAAGCATAAACACCCGGAGTAGATTTCAAGATTTGCGGTAACTCCTGAGAACCTATCTTATCTTCAATAAATACGGGGTCGACAGTAGATACAGCAACCGGAGTCTTGCGTGCCACAGCAATAGACGATGTAATCACTACGTCCTTCAGCATCACAGCATCCGGTTCCATTGGAATAGCACCCAAATCCACAGAAGCGCCCTTCTGCGTGATCTTCTTCTTCTGGTCTTTATAACCCACGTACTTGAATAGTAATGTCGCATTCGAAGCAACGCTTTGCTTGAAATAGCCATCAATGTCGGTCACCGATCCTTGTGTAGTACCTTCCACCATGACGGCAGCACCCACTAACGGTTCACCTGTTTCTGAATCAACAAGCTGACCTCTCACTGTAGTCTGAGCAAATGCAGCGGCACTAAATACCGACAACACTGCAACCAACAGGAATTGAATTAGATGTTTTCTCATAATTCTGTTTTTTGTTAATAGATAGTGTTAATTAAACATTAATTTATGTTTTAAGTCGCAAATATAACTAATAAAAACGAGATTAATGTTATATTTATGTTACATTTTTTGAAGGTAGAAAGGCTTTTTTGAGATATTTTTAAACAAAAAAAAGCCCTGCATTCTACAGCAGAGCTTTCGTATTGTCAACAAGTAAAAGAATATACTTTCAAATTCGCACCGAAATCAGTCATTCATAAGCTTTCTATAACGTACACGGGTGGGTTCTTCTTTCCCAAGACGTTTCTGTTTATTTTCCTCATATTCGGAATAAGAGCCCTCAAAGAAGAACACATTGGAGTCTCCTTCGAAAGCGAGGATATGCGTACAGATACGGTCGAGGAACCAACGGTCGTGACTGATGACCACGGCACATCCGGCAAAGTCTTCCAGACCTTCTTCGAGAGCACGGAGCGTGTTCACATCGATGTCGTTGGTGGGTTCGTCCAGCAACAGCACATTACCTTCTTCCTTCAGGCAGAGCGCCAGATGCAGACGGTTGCGCTCACCACCGGAAAGCACTCCGCAGAGCTTCTCCTGGTCGGCACCGGAAAAGTTGAAACGGGACAGATAGGCGCGTGCATTGATGTCGCGTCCACCCATGCGGATCAAATCGTTTCCGCCGGAAATGACCTGATACACGCTCTTGTTGGGGTCGATATCCTTATGCTGCTGGTCCACGTAGGCCACCTTTACGGTCTCCCCTACCTCAAACTCGCCTTTATCTGCCTTTTCCAGCCCCATGATAAGGCGGAAAAGCGTGGTCTTACCGGCACCGTTAGGGCCGATGATACCCACGATTCCGTTGGGCGGAAGCATGAAGTTGAGATCATCAAACAGCAGTTTGTCGCCAAACGCCTTTGCCACATGCTTGGCTTCAATCACTTTATTACCCAGACGGGGACCGTTCGGGATAAAGATTTCCAGCTTCTCTTCCTTCTCCTTCACGTCCTCATTCAGCAATTTGTCGTAGGAGTTCAGACGTGCCTTCCCCTTTGCCTGGCGGGCCTTGGGAGCCATGCGCACCCACTCCAACTCACGTTCCAGCGTCTTGCGGCGCTTGCTGGCAGTCTTTTCCTCCTGCTCCATACGCTTGGTCTTCTGTTCCAGCCAGCTGGAGTAGTTACCTTTCCAGGGAATACCTTCGCCACGGTCCAGCTCAAGAATCCAGCCGGCAACGTGGTCGAGGAAGTAGCGGTCGTGCGTTACGGCAATCACCGTACCCTCGTACTGCTGCAAGTGTTGTTCCAGCCAGTCAATGGATTCGGCATCGAGGTGATTGGTGGGCTCGTCGAGGAGAAGCACGTCGGGCTTCTGCAACAATAGGCGGCAAAGGGCCACACGGCGACGCTCACCACCGGAAAGATGTTCTACGGACTGATCTTCGGGCGGACAACGAAGGGCGTCCATGGCGCGCTCCAGCTTGCTGTCGAGGTTCCAGGCATCGGTCGCGTCGATGATGTCCTGCAATTCGGCCTGGCGGGAGAAAAGCTTGTCCATCTTGTCCTGATCCTCATAATATTCGGGCAAGCCGAACTTCTGGTTGATTTCCTCGTATTCTGCCAGCGCATCCACAATGGGTTGCACACCTTCCATAACAATTTCCTTCACGGTCTTGGTGGGGTCGAGGTACGGTTCCTGAGCCAGATATCCCACAGAATATCCCGGCGAGAACACCACTTCGCCCTGATAGGACTTATCCAATCCGGCGATAATCTTCAGCAGGGTCGATTTACCCGAACCGTTCAGACCGATGATACCGATTTTTGCCCCGTAGAAGAACGAGAGGTAAATGTTCTTCAGTACCTGCTTGTTGTTCTGCTGAATGGTTTTATTCAGCCCAACCATAGAAAAGATAATCTTTTTATCGTCTACTGTTGCCATGTATTTAATGATTAACGTTCAGTGATTAATGATTAATATCAAGGGTTAATGGGGACAAAGATAAGAAAAAAGATGGTATTATTTTGCAAATTTCAAAAAAGTATCTATCTTTGCACCCGCTTAACAGCACTAAAGGATTGAATCGCTAGCTCAGCAGGTAGAGCACAACACTTTTAATGTTGGGGTCTTGGGTTCGAGCCCCAAGCGGTTCACAGAGAAAAAAGCCAGAAGGCTACAAACATAAAAAAGTCCTACAATATCAACGTATTGTAGGACTTTTTTATGTTTCCATCTTACCACGAAAAGAAAAGATTGGACATCCAAACAGTGGTACAATTGGTACAGTAGGTACAGCGTCTCTTCTGCTTCACACACATGCGCTTATGTACATTGCTTTATAACGCGTACATTATTTATATACATGCGTGTGTGAGGCAAAAGGACCGCTGTACCCACTGTACCAACTGTACCCATCAACCTCACCTTTACACTGCTCAAGTTCACCTTTACGCGACTAAACCTCACCTTTGTTCACGTCATTTCACCTCTTCCAGATAAAGCACACAGCTCGAATAGTCGTTCTGCTTGTGGTAGTCCACCCTATGGTTGTATGGAATCTCCAGCCCGTTTGCCATAAGGTAGGCACCACTGAAGACCTTTCCTTCGTAGTTCAAGGGAACATTATCTATGCGGTTCAGCTCATGTACTCGGTATTGCTTGTCGGCACAGAGACCGGCCATCTTCACACGCGGCAGATGCTGGTTACAGAAGTGTTCCGTCTTCCACCAATAGAAGACTGCCCTATCCTTCTCTGGAGCCACGTACATTAATGAAGCCACACCCTGCTTGTCATAAGGGGATATCAAGCGGTAGATATCTCCCAATTGTACCACGGGACGAATGGTCTTGTACTCGGCAATGGCATTCTTGCAAAGCGCCTTTTCCTCTTCTGTCATGTTCTTGGGTTGGATTTCCATACCCAGACGGCCACTCATAGCCACATCGATGCGGTACTTCAGAGGGATGGTACGGAATGTCTGATGGTTAGGGGCGGCACTGATGTGCGATGCCATGGCTATGGCGGGGAAGAAATAGGAAGTTCCCCACTGCATATAGACACGTTGCAGGGCATCGGTATTGTCGCTCACCCAGAACTCGTCGAAGTAAGGCAGCACTCCGTAGTTGGCACGGCCACCGCCACTGGCACATGCCTGGATGGTAAGGTCGGGGTATTTGGCACGGATGCGCTGGCACACCTTCTCAAAGCCGCGATGATACTCTATATACATGTGGCTCTGATTTTCTTTGGTCAGGTATTGAGAACCGTGGTTCATGACAGCCATATTGGCATCCCATTTGATATAGTCTATCTCAGGATAAGAAGTCATCAGATTGTCAACAACACCGAACACGAAGTCCTGTACGGCAGGATTGGCAAGGTCGAGCACCACCTGCGTACCGCCGCGTCCCAGTACGAGGTCGCGTTCGGGAGCTTTGAGCACCCAATCCGGATGTTGTTCGTAAAGTTCGCTAGTGGTGTTTGCCATCTCCGGCTCAATCCAGATACCGAACTTGATGCCGCGCTTTTTGGCATCACTCAACAGCCCTTTGACACCGTCCGGAAGCTTATTCTTGTCCACCACCCAGTCGCCGAGTGATGAACTGTCGTTCTTACGGGGATATTTGTCGCCAAACCAGCCATCGTCCATCACGAACAATTCGCCGCCCATGGAGGCGATGTCCGCCATCATTTGGTCCATACCCTGCTGGTTGATGTCGAAATACACGCCTTCCCAACTGTTCAATAGAATCTTACGGGGAGTAGTGCCGTGCGCCAACTTGTGCAGACGCGCCCAGCGGTGGAAGTTACGGCTGCTGCCACTCAATCCCTCGTTACTATAGGTCAGGGCAAGTTCGGGAGTGCGGAAAAGCTCGTCTTTCTTCAAGGAATAAGCAGAGTTCTCTTCGTTGATTCCGGCAAAGAAATGGTGATATTCATCATCATGCGTCTCGATGCGGAGTTTGTAGTTACCACTGTAACAGAGGGCTGCGCCAATCACGTTGCCCGTGTTCTCCTGCGGACGGCCGTCAAGGGAGAACATCACTTCCGCATGGTCGGTATGAGAATTTCGCACACCGTCCTTATTCTTGATAACCTTCATGCCCGGAGTGAGAGGTTCCTGCGTCAAAAAGCCCTCATTGGCCCAGGAACCGGAGAGATGGGAGAGCCACACATCACCGCGGCGGATGGGCAGATAGCCGGAGGCAAACTGATTGAGCACTACCGGCTTCTTCTCCTGATGAGAAATTTCAGTCCAGGATTCTATCACGTCGGCATCTTGCCAAGCTCGGTAGCAGACATTGACAAAAAAGGGATACACTTTGTCTTTCAGCGCCACGACAGTCGTCACGGCATTTCCTTCCTTCTCGGTAGTCACATTCAGCACTTCAAGCTGGAGGGTCATGTTACCGTCAGCATGCTTCACAGCGAGAGCCGTCTCCACGGGGGTATTCAATCCATATTCGGGATAGGCCGTGTGGCCTGCTTCTGCCGTGGCAATATTCAGCAAATCGGTTTCAGAAAGTCTGTTACCATAATACAAGTGTCTCAGTGTACCGCCTTCAGGAGCCGAAAGCACCAAAGAAGTTTTCGGAGTGGATACACATACGTTTTGAGCCAACAAACTGCCGGTCAGCAGCAGTGCTCCAAAAAAGAAATTTGTTCGTTTCTTAAAATTCATGCTTTTCTTGTTTAGATTCTATAATCATTTAGCTGTGGGCAAATGTAGACGTTTCCCCGAAGATAAAATAGTATCATTTTATCATATTCTTATACAAATTCTATTTCCGGCTGACAATTGTCCCGGTAGCCTGGTTGGCAGGCATCACCAGCACTTCTGCAATCTGGATATGCTCGGGGACGGCAGCGGCAAAATAAACCACTTCGGCTATATCGTCACCGGTTAGCGGGCGTATACCTTTATATACATTGTCAGCCGCCTCCCGGTCGCCACGGAAACGGATGACAGAGAAATTGGTTTCCACCAGTCCGGGCTTGACGTTCGTCACGCGTACCGGAGTATCCACCAAGTCGATGCGGAGTCCGTCGGAAAGGGCCTTGACGGCGGCTTTGCAGGCACAGTACACACTGCCGCCCGGATAAGCGTAGTCTCCGGCAATAGACCCCATGTTGATGACATGACCGCGTCCGCGCTCCACCATGCCGGGAACTACGAGGCGGGTCATAGCGAGAAGCGCTTTCACGTCTGTATCAATCACCACATCCCATTCGTCGAGATTACCCTCGTGCTCCTTGTCTACTCCGATGACGAGTCCGGCATTGTTAATCAGTATGTCTATCGCTTTCCACTCCACCGGAAGGGATTCGAGGGCGGCACAAGCAGCCTGCCTATCGCGGACATCAAAAGGAAGCAGATACACATCGGCTCCGAATTTTTCTTCCAATTCTTTCTTTACAGCATTCAGTTTCTCCACATTACGGCCATTGAGTATAAGCCGGTAACCGTTCATGGCAAACTTGCGAGCACAGCCTTCCCCTATTCCGGAGGAGGCTCCGGTGATGAGTACAATTTTCTTTTCCATCGTGTAATAGTTTTTTATATCAATACTGTCAGCAAAGGTATTACTTATTATTTATTACAATCACATTTTTGAAAAGTCCTTTCTTCTTTTACAACCTCTTGCTTTATAAGTTTATCATCAATAAAAGTAAAAGCTGTTGTTATAATATACCATGTACCTTTGTTTAATTCTTCTTTATAGAAGAGTTTTTCTTTCTCTTGATTGTCCTGTATATAGGATATTTCCTTATTAAAAGGCTTTCCATATCTTTTTATGAAAAGATTTTATCTATACCAATTTTATATTTTCAGAGCTGAATTTACTTATTCGACTGGATGTATAACATGATGTCAGGGCGATTGTTACCAATGTAGTCAGAATGATATTTTTTAGTTTCATATTACTATTTATTGTTCTTTTCAGGTAACGTTTGTGTACCAAGATAATTGTATGTCACTTCTTGTATGTTATAAGGGAAGACATTATAATAACCGTCTGTTTGTACAATTTCCATGTTCAAAGCTTTTTGACCGTATGCTTTACGGAGTGTTGACCACTCGAAATCGAATGAGGTTCCGGGACGCATCACCATGGTACGTTTATCAGGAAGTGATACTGGCTGTTGGAGGATGCGCACATATACATATAGGGTAGCTGTTGGTGGCAAGGTCGCCGAGGTCATTTTACGCATGGTATAGATGCCTTGGGCAATGTTTTTTTTGCAAGGCAGGGTGGTAAATGACGGAGCGTTAGTGAAATGAAAGGCACAAGTTCCCCATAAGCAATAACCTTGTTGGGATAATTCTCTGTTCTGCTTGGTTTCCACATCGACACACGTTAAGCCCGAAATCGGAAAATGCTGTTGATTAATGTCATACATTTGGAGTTCCGAGAAACATTTGATGCGGAACACTTTATTGAAATCTGCCTTTGCTACAGCTTGTTCCAGTTCTTTCCGGTATGTTGTACGGAGTTCTTCCAGTACAAACGGGTCATTGGCTGCTTCTGCATATTGTTTGGGAGCACGGAGAGAGGCATAGGTTTCAACTGATGTTGTGTCGATAGGTTTGCCGTAAAGCTTATGTGCGTAGGCGAACAAGATAGCTGGGGTAAGGTCAACAGCTCCATTCATAAGGGAAACATGATGTCCGGACATGATGTTTCCTTTGCTTAAAGCCATGTTTAGATATACGCCGATCTTGAAATCCCCTTGTTCGGCAAAGACTATTTGGGGCGTTTCCGGCTGTTGGTAAATGCCGAACTGTTGATAGAGTTCGGGCTGGTAAATAGGTATGTCGGTAATGACGGCAGTCCGTCCAGTTGAGTTTTTCGGATCCAGACTGTCGAATTGATTATTGGCGTTTAGCTGCCTAATAAATAGATAGCCCGAAGGCAATGGTTCGCCAATACGGAGCGTGTCGCCTACTTTATAAGTACGACCGTCACAAGCATCAATGCTCTGTTGGGCTTGAAGGGGTTGGCATAACAAACAGACACTGCTTAACAATAAAGCGGTCAAATTCATTCTTTTCATACGTTTTTTTATGCTTAATTCTATAGTTCTCATATTAATAGATTCTTATAATAGTTGCAATGATAATTAGGATAATTGATGCTCGCTGAGGATTTTATGTTATTTAATAGAAACGGCATAAGAAACCACAACTGTTTTTACTCCGGCTTGCGGATATTTATTTTTGTAGTATTCAGAAAGGTCTTTATAAAGATAAGCTACATCGGGAGTTAAATCTACGTTTCTTGATTTAGCAGAACGACCCATAAACACATCAAATGAAAGATAATTCGTTTCATTTCCCTGTTCATCTGAAAAAGTCCATTTTCCATAACCAAACACATTTCCCTCTGGAGGAAGTAATTTGTAAGATTCTGGCATTTCTTCCGGAGCTTTGTTTTCGTTTTTTATAATACACGGTCCCAGTGTATTATTATCGTCTTTTATTGCAATACATCTTAGGAATTTGTCTTCGCTCCGCCAAAATATATAGTGAAAATCCAAAGGAATAAGAGATTCTTTTTCCAATTCTTCTTCAATAAGTTTTTGATTATTATCTGCATCTACTACATATTTGTATTTAGGAAGCTGTACATTCTCGTAGTATGATTTAGGGATAAAATGTAAAGGCAAATTTTCTGAATCTTTCCTATTTTTAGATATTATTTCAAGTAGTTCATATTCCGTCCATGCGGGATTTTCCATGCTATAATCCAAATAATTTGTTTCACTGATTTTTACCTTATATTCATATCCTTTCTCAAACTCAAATTTATCAATGACTCCAAGGCTCTCCCATTCTTGGGCATTTTCTTTCTTTACAGCATATACATCAGATAAATAATTAAATCCGTCTGACCAACAAACACCGGGTATCTTCTTTGATGCAATGGTTAGAGAATATTCCTTGTAGTCTGTCACTTTCTCACCCTCTTCATCTTTGTTATCACAGCCTATAAAGCCGAATATACAGAGGAATAATATCAGTATTTCTAATTTTTGTGTTTTCATATCTGTCAAATTTTACGATTCTGTATTTACTTTTATTTGCTCTATCCTTATTTTGTGTGCAAATATATAAAAAGTGCCATTCATAAGGCATTATGAACAGCACTTTTTATTGTTTTCCAGCAAGATAAAACGGTTATATCTTCATTCCCCTGCCTTTCCTTTGCGGCTGTATAGGTCGGTGTATGCTCTGCCGTAGCTTGTCGAATTGCTCTTTGAACCACTCGACAATGGGCTTTCGGTCAATGGCAAGAACCAGTCTCGTCCCGTCCGTGGGGTCTTTCACCCCGTCGGGGTATTCGATGAGACTGCGGTTTAGGTGGGTACATGTGGGGTCGGCGTTCTTCGGAATGATGAAACGCTCGATATGTGCGGTCGTTCCGCTGTCGCTGCCGTGCGCCTTTTCCATGTGTAAAACTACGAAACCCATATATCCTTCCTTTTTTGGCTTGTGAAACAATAAATCTAACTATCTTTGAGGGCGGCGAAATACCGTCCTCGACGGGGTGTGCAGAGGGGCTTGCCCCTTGCCCTATTGGAGAATTTTCAGCGATACGGAGTATTGCGGCTCGGAAGTAACAAACGATATATCAGCTGATTATCTACACTTTACCAAAAATTACTTTTTCGCTATGTGTTTATTTTAACTTCATAGGGATAATGAATTTTAGAGTAAAGCGAAAATTCCCGATAAATTATGTAACTTTGCACTCGCTTTTTTGAAAGCCCGAAATTCGTTTAATTCGTTTGGATAAAGTAAAAGACGCTTATGCAAAAGTCCGATTGCATCATCGGTGTGGAACATGTATCGAAATTCTTCGGAGACAAGGCCGTGCTGAATGATGTGAATTTGTCTGTCCGTAAGGGCGAGTTTGTAACAATACTAGGACCGTCCGGCTGCGGAAAGACAACACTGTTACGCCTCATTGCAGGCTTTCAGACAGCCTCGGAAGGAGTGATAACCATTGCCGGAAAGGACATCACACAGACACCGCCGCACAAGCGTCCGGTGAACACCGTGTTCCAGAAGTACGCCCTCTTCCCCCACCTCAACGTATTCAACAACATAGCCTTCGGGCTGAAGCTGAAGAAGCTGCCCGGTGCCACTATCGAGAAGAAAGTGAAACAAGCCCTGCGCATGGTGGGCATGACAGACTATGAGGACCGCGACGTGGACTCCCTCTCCGGCGGACAGCAACAGCGCGTAGCCATCGCCCGAGCTATCGTCAACGAACCCGAAGTGCTGCTGCTGGACGAGCCTCTCGCTGCCTTGGACCTCAAAATGCGCAAAGACATGCAGATGGAACTGAAGGAAATGCACCAGAAGCTGGGTATCACCTTCGTATACGTGACCCACGACCAGGAAGAGGCACTCACCCTGAGCGACACCATCGTTGTGATGAGCGAAGGACGCATCCAGCAGATAGGTGTGCCGACCGACATCTACAACGAGCCCATCAACTCCTTTGTAGCCGACTTCATCGGCGAAAGCAACATCTTGAACGGAGTCATGATAAAAGATAAGGCCGTTACCTTCTGCGGGCACGAATTTGAATGCGTAGACACGGGATTTGGTGAACAGATGCAGGTGGACGTAGTAATTCGCCCCGAAGACATCTACATCTTCGATGTATCCGACGCCGCACAGCTGACGGGCACCGTAACCAGCTGTATCTTCAAAGGCGTACACTATGAAATGCTGGTGCAAACGCGCGAAGGCTACGAGCTGATGGTGCAGGACTACCATGCCTTCGAGGCAGGACGCGAAGTCGGTCTGCTGGTAAAACCCTTCGACATCCATGTGATGAAGAAAGAACGCACCTGCAACACCTTCGAAGGAAAACTGGTGGACAAAACGCACGTAGAATTCCTGGGCTGTAACTTCGAATGCCTGCCCGTGCAAGGCATCGAACCGGGCAGCAGCGTGCAAGTGGAAGTGGACTTCCAGGACGTCATCCTCGAAGACAACGAAGAGGACGGCCGTCTGACGGGTGAAGTGAAATTCATCCTCTACAAAGGAAACCATTACCACCTGACCGTGTTTACAGACTGGGACGAAGACATCTTTGTCGACACCAACGACGTGTGGGACGACGGCGACCGTGTAGGTATCATCATCGCACCCGAAAACGTGAGAATAAGGAATAAAGAATAGGGATTAGGGATTAAGGGTTAGCTATTATAAATTCTTTATCCTCCACCCTTAATCCCTAATCCCTAATCCTTAATCCTTAATCCCTAATCCCTTAATCCTTAATAAAGATGATAACTTTCTTTATGCGTCGGCGCAACTGGACGGTACCCTACGCGCTATTTCTGCTTGTATTTGTTATAGTACCGCTGCTGCTCATCGTGCTCTACGCCTTTACGGACGACGGAGGAGCGTTCACGCTTGCCAACTTCCGCAAGTTCATGATGCACCCCGAAGCGATGAACACGTTTGTCTACTCCATCGGAATAGCCGTTATCACTACGCTGGTCTGCCTGCTGCTAGGCTATCCGGCGGCGTATATCCTGAGTCAGAAGCAATTCAACACCTCGCGCACCATGGTGGTGCTGTTCATCCTGCCCATGTGGGTGAACATCTTGATACGTACGCTTGCCACAGTAGCACTGTTCGACTTCCTGAACCTGCCGCTGGGTGAAGGCGCACTTGTGTTCGGTATGGTCTACAACTTCCTGCCGTTCATGATATACCCCATTTACAACACCCTTCAGAAGATGGACCACAATTTGATTGAGGCTGCGCAAGACTTGGGAGCCTCCCCCACGCACGTATTCGGCAAGGTGATTCTACCGCTGTCCATGCCGGGTGTGATGAGTGGTATAGTAATGGTGTTTATGCCTACGGTGTCCACCTTCGCCATCGCCGAGCTGCTGACGATGAACAACATCAAGCTTTTCGGTACCACGGTACAAGAGAATATCTACAATGGAATGTGGAACTACGGTGCCGCCCTCTCGCTCATCATGCTGCTGCTGATAGGCATCACCGTCCTCTTCACCAACGAGGAAGACGGCGCATCGAATGAAAGCGGAGGTGTGATATGATGACACGAATCTTGACCCGCGGCTACTTGTGGCTGCTGTTGGCGTTGCTCTATTCGCCTATCCTGATAATCATGATATTCTCCTTCACCGAAGCAAAGGTGCTGGGCAACTGGACGGGGTTCTCCACCAAGCTGTACAGCTCGCTGTTCACGGGCGGGATGCACCACTCGTTGATGAACGCTATCTGGAACACATTCGCCATTGCCCTGCTTGCCGCCACCGCCAGCACGGCACTGGGCAGCATTGCAGCCATCGGCATCTTCAACCTGCGCTCGCGCACACGGCAGGTAATGAACTTCGCCAATGCCATCCCGATGATGAATGCAGACATTATCACCGGTGTGTCGCTGTTCCTGCTGTTCGTCAGCTTCGGCATATCGCAAGGATTTACCACAGTGGTACTGGCACACATCACCTTCTGCACACCCTACGTGGTGCTCAGCGTAATGCCCCGGCTCAAGAAGATGAACCAGAATGTCTACGAGGCGGCACTCGACCTGGGCGCCACACCGTTCCAAGCACTGCGCAAGGTTATTCTTCCGGAGATATTTCCGGGTATGATAAGCGGCTTCATCCTTGCCTTCACGCTCTCCATCGACGACTTTGCCGTGACCATCTTCACCATCGGCAACCAGGGGCTGGAAACGCTCTCCACCTACATCTACGCCGATGCGCGCAAGGGTGGACTGACGCCGGAACTGCGGCCACTCTCCACCATCATCTTCGTGACGGTGCTGGTGTTGCTGATTGTAATCAACAAGCGGGCCGAACGGACAAAAAACGATTGATGTGAGTGATGAGTTATAAGTTATCAATTGTCAAAAACAAGATGATGAAAAGGATAATAAACATACTGATTCTACTGTGCTGTATCGCATCCCTCTCCTCTTGTGGAAACTCTACAGAAGAGCGCAGCCGTGTACTGAAGATATACAACTGGGCAGACTACATCGATGAAGATGTGCTTGCCGAATTTCCCGACTGGTACAAGCAGCAGACGGGCGAAGACCTCCGTATCATCTACCAGGTGTTCGATATCAACGAAATCATGCTCACCAAAATTGAGCGCGGGCACGAGGACTTCGACGTCGTATGCCCCTCGGAGTACATCATCGAACGTATGCTCCGCAAAGACCTCCTGCTACCCATCGACCGCAACTTCGGCCGCACACCGGACTACATCCCCAACGTGTCGCCCTACATCCGCCACGAGCTGAACAAGACCTCGCAACCTGAACGCCAGACCGAGGACTATGCCGTGCCCTATATGTGGGGCACCGCCGGCATCCTCTTCAACAAGAAGTTCATTACTCCCGAAGAGGCAAGCACGTGGAATATCCTCTGGACTCCCAAAAACCGTAGCAAGATACTGATGAAGGACAGCTACCGCGACGCCTACGGCACTGCCATCATTTACGCCCATGCCCGGGAACTTGCCGACAGCACCGTCACCGTAGAGCAACTGATGAACGACAACTCCCCGCAGGCCATCGCCCTTGCCGAGAAATACCTCAAGGAGATGAAACCCAACATCGCCGGCTGGGAAGCCGACTTCGGCAAGGAAATGATGACCAAGAACAAGGCGTGGATCAACTTCACCTGGAGCGGCGACGCCGTCTGGGCCATCGAGGAGGCCGATGCCGTGGGTGTGGAACTGGACTACACCGTCCCCCGCGAAGGCAGCAACATCTGGTATGACGGCTGGGTAATCCCCCGCTACGCCCGCAACGTGAAGGCAGCAAGCTATTTCATCAACTACCTCTGCCAGCCCTCCGTGGCGCTGCGCAACATGGATGCCATCGGTTACGTCAGCGCCGTCGCCACACCGGAAATCATGGAGGCGAAGACCGACACCACGCTTGACGTGCATTCCGACCTCAGCTACTTCTTCGGTCCCTTGTCCGGAGCCGACAGCCTACAGATAGACCCGGTCCAGTACCCCGACCGCCGCGTAGTGGAGCGCTGCGCCATGATACGCGACTTCGGCGACCGCACGGAACTGGTGCTCGAAATGTGGAGCCGCGTGAAAGGTGACAATCTCAATACGGGCATCGTACTGCTCATCTTCGCCGTCTTCGGTCTGCTCTTCATCTGGCTGGTATATACCAAGATACGAAAGTACAAGCAGAAACGCCGCCACCGCCTCCGCAGAAAGCGAAAAAGGAGATGATTAATACATTGTTTATCTAAAAAAACGTCAACGTGCAAGGAACTAAGAATTTGACACAAGGCCCCATCAACCGCCAGCTATTCACGCTGGCAATGCCCATCATGGCCACCTCATTCATCCAAATGGCCTACAGCCTGACAGACATGGCATGGGTAGGACGTCTGGGCAGTGAGTCCGTGGCTGCAGTAGGTGCGGTAGGCATACTGACGTGGATGTCCGGTTCCATCGCCTTGTTGAACAAGGTAGGTGCCGAAGTCAGCGTAGGCCAGTCCATCGGTGCACGCAGCGAAGAGGATGCACGCAGTTTTGCTTCACACAACATTACAATTGCCCTGCTCATCTCCGTCTGCTGGGGAGGACTGCTGTTTCTTTTCGCCCGCCCCATCCTGAACATCTTCGAACTGAAACAGCATATCACAGACGCCGCCGTGACCTATCTGCGCATCGTGTCGACGGGACTGCCGTTCGTCTTTCTCTCCGCTGCCTTCACGGGCATCTACAACGCGGCAGGACGTAGCAAGATTCCGTTCTACATCAGCGGGACGGGACTGATTATGAATATCCTCCTCGACCCTCTTTTCATCTTCGGCTTTGGCTGGGGGACGGTAGGGGCTGCACTTGCCACCTGGCTGTCCGAAGCCATGGTCTTCGGCATCTTCGTCTACAAACTCCGAGGGAAAAGCGCTGTACTCGGCGGATTCTCCTTCCTCGTCCGTCTGAAGAAGAAGTACACCCGGCGTATCTTCAAGCTCGGCCTGCCCGTGGCCACACTGAACACACTCTTTGCTTTCGTCAACATGTTCCTCTCGCGCACCGCTTCGGAGCAGGGAGGGCACATCGGACTGATGGCATTCACTACCGGAGGACAAATCGAGGCCATCACCTGGAACACTTCACAAGGATTCTCTACAGGACTGAGTACATTCATTGCACAGAACTATGCTGCCGGGCAAAAGTCGCGCGTGAAGCAGGCATGGCACACCACCCTATGGATGACGGGCGTATTCGGAAGTCTCTGCTCACTGCTCTTTATCTTCTTTGGCAGTGAAGTGTTCTCTATCTTCGTGCCCGAAGCCGAAGCCTACCGTGTGGGAGGTGACTTTCTCCGCATCGACGGTTATTCACAAATGTTCATGATGATGGAAATCACCATGCAAGGTGTGTTCTACGGACTGGGACGGACGGTACCGCCTGCTATTGTCAGTATCGGATGCAACTATATGCGCATTCCGGTAGCATTGCTACTGGTACATATGGGTATGGGAGTGGACGCCATCTGGTGGGCAGTGAGTGGAACCACCATTGCCAAAGGTCTGATACTGACAGCCTGGTTCATATCCATCAAAAGGAAAATTCTCTAAAAAAGAACAGAACTGACGAACTTTAGGAAGAGAAATATGGTTATATATACATAAATTTGCAACATTAAAGATAAGATCAACTTTTAAAGAAAAAAGAGTTATGAAGAAAATGAAATTTACAGTATTGTTTTTATGCAGTGCATTGCTGCTGGGCAGTTGCGGCACCATGAACAACAAGGCAAAAGGTGGAATAATCGGTGGTGGTTCCGGCGCAGCGGCAGGTGCCATTATCGGCGGACTGATAGGTAAAGGCAAGGGGGCAGCCATTGGCGCGGCAGTAGGCGCGGCAGTAGGTACAGGTGCCGGTGTTGCCATCGGACACAAAATGGACAAGAAGGCTGCCGAAGCTGCCAAGATTGAAGGTGCCCAAGTGGAGCAGGTAACGGATGCCAACGGCTTGCCGGCTGTCAAAGTATCCTTTGCGGCAGGTATTCTGTTCGGCTTCAACTCCGCAGCACTGAGCAACGAGGCAAAGGCCTCCCTGCGCGAACTTGCACAGATTCTGAAGGAAGACCCGACAACGGACATTGCCATCATCGGCCATACCGACAAGGTGGGTACCTACGAAGCCAACATGAAGGTTTCCAAGAACCGCGCCTATGCTGTAGAAAACTATTTGCAGGATTGCGGTGTATCTCCTGCCCAGTTCAAGAAAGTGGAAGGCGTGGGATACAACGAATACGATGAAAGTCTGTCTGCCGACCAGAACCGACGCGTAGAGGTATATATGTATGCCAGCGAACAGATGATTAAGAATGCGGAGGCGAATAATTAATGTGCTAATGTGATCAATGTGCCAATGTGCTAATTGGCATATTGACACATTAATCACATTGACATATTAGTACATTAATCACACTGGCACTCTCTCCATGAAACTCCCGAAACCTTTGCGGTTCCTCCGCAACATCATATTATTCTTCTTTATTTCCACTATCCTGGCGGTAGTGGTTTATCGTTTTGTACCCGTCTACATCACGCCATTGATGGTTATCCGCAGCGTGCAGCAAGTCTTCAAGGGCGAAAGTCCCCGTTGGCACCATACTTGGGTATCTTCCGACAAGATATCCCCTCACCTGCCGATGGCCGTCATTGCTTCGGAAGACAACCGGTTTGCCACACACAACGGGTTCGATTTCATTGAGATACAGAAAGCGATAAAGGAGAATGAAACAAGAAAACGGAAACGGGGCGCCAGTACTATCAGCCAGCAGACGGCAAAGAATGTATTCCTATGGCCCCAATCTTCCTGGGTACGCAAAGGACTGGAAGCCTACTTCACCGTACTGATAGAATTCTTCTGGTCCAAAGAACGTATCATGGAGGTCTATCTCAACTCCATCGAAATGGGGAAAGGCATCTATGGCGCACAAGCCGCCGCCAAATACAAGTTCAAGACTACAGCAGCCAAACTCTCTGCCGGACAATGTGCACTGATAGCAGCCACACTACCCAACCCCATACGCTTCGACTCAGCACACCCCTCCCCTTACATAAAGAAAAGGCAAGGACAGATTCTACGATTGATGAAACTGATACCCAAATTCCAGCTAAATGAGAAACAGACAAAAGAATAAAAAGAGGACGTGCCCAAAGTACATGAGCACTTTCATAATGTTATAAATTAGGCGCGGATTACGCAGAATAACACGGATTCAGTTTATTGAATCCGTGTTATTCTGCGTAATCCGCGCCTAAAAAAAAGCGTTCAAAGGGGGTTGATACATCCCCTTTAATTTTTAATTAATACGCATGGCCTCCCTCTCCCATCTCCTTCGCATCAATCTTACGATTATCAATGCTGCGCCATGCATAGAAGATATAGGCAAGAACGAAAGGAACAAGGATAGAGACATAAGCCATAACCTTCAGTGTGAACTGGCTCGAACAACTGTTTGCCAACGTCAGCGAGCTTTGTAAGTCGTGGGTGGAAGGATAATAGGCTGTATTGTTATAGCCTGCCACAAGCAGCAATGCCAATACCGCAAGCACCGTCCCTGCACCGGCAAACCAGATTCCCTTGTCGAACGTCGGCTTCCACAGCGTACGGATGATGCCCCAAAGCACAGCCACCACACCAATCAGGAATACAAACAGCACTACCGGCATCTGCAAGAAGTTCGTCAGATACTTGTAAGGTTCCATGAACACCTCTCCCGTTTCCGGACGGACAGCGTAGCCGTCGGCCACCAGTGTACGGATGACGAAGGCCAGGAAGAACACCAGGAACAATGCCGTATTTCCCCAGAGTGCCCGGCGGCAGCGTCTCACCAAGTCGTCCTCATTGATGTTATTAATAAAATAGAGCGCCCCCAAGATGCGCGCCAGGAAGAACACAGCCAGCCCGAGCACCACATTCCACGGATTGAGCAGCGCATCCAGCCCGTGTCCTGCATTGGCCCACTGACTGATGACCGGCATCACCGTATCTGCCATATTCCCTTTATTGATGTAAAATTCGGACCCCGTGAAGAACGTGGCCACTGCCCCACCCAGCAATACCGGACCTACCACTCCGTTTATCACCAGGAACGTGCGATACGTTGTCTTGCCCAGCAGATTTCCCGCCTTCGACTGGAACTCGTAGCTGACAGCCTGCAACACAAAGCTGAACAGAATAATCATCCACAACCAATAGGCTCCTCCGAAACTCGTACTATAGAACAACGGAAACGAAGCAAAGAACGCGCCTCCAAACGTGACGAGCGTTGTAAACGTAAACTCCCATTTCCGTCCCGTAGAATTAATCATCATCTTCTTTTGCTCCTCCGTCTTCCCCAGACAGAACAGAAGCGAATTACCTCCCTGCACAAACAGCAGGAATACCAGCAGTGCTCCCAGCAAGGAGACTACGAACCACCAATAGTGTTGAAGAAAAATATAGGTATTCATTGTGAATTATGAATTATAAGTTATGAGTTATGTTATGAATTATGCGTTTCTGTTTCCGGGCCTTTGCGAATGGCCTTCAGCATAATTCCCACCTCGGCAATCAGCATGACAGTGAAAAGTACCAGAAAGATAAAGAACGTGGTCTGCACGGAACCGACATCCAACTTGGAAATGGCGGCACTTGTGGGCAGCATGTCTTGGATGGCCCACGGCTGGCGACCACATTCGGCAACCACCCATCCGGCTTGTCCGGCCAGATAGCCCAGCGGAATGGTGAGCATGGCCACCCAATGCATCCACGGCATCCGCGACAAGTCTTTCTTATAGGCCAGGAACAGCACCACGATAAAGAAGAGGATGAAATATCCACCCAACATCACCATCACACGGAACATGTAGAACGTAAGAGGCACATTCGGCACCAATTCGTTCACATCCTTGATATAACCGTAACCGAAATAGGCTACATTATCTTTCAACACTTTGGCAGCCACCTCCGCATCCGCCTCATTGCCCGCAGCCTTGGCTGCACGATAGGCGGCAAACGCACTGATGGCCGTTTTCCCTTTTTCTATTTTCTCTTCTGCCGAAAGCGCCACAGTACCGTCCTTCAACGGGTATCCGCCTTTCAGCAGGTCATTGATGCCGGGAACAAAGGCATCCGTCTTCCGTTCGGCAAGCAACGACAACATCTTAGGGATTTCCACACGGAAAAGGAATGGGGCTACTCCGTCTTGCGGCGTCTGCTTGGCAGGATTCAGCAGCCCGAACGCTACCAATCCGGCACCTTGCCGCCCTTCATAATAACCTTCCATAGCAGCCAACTTCATCGGCTGCTTTTGCGCCACTTGATAGCCGGAGCCATCGCCCGTCCAGGCAGACAGCACGGCGGCACACAGACCTACCCATGCGGCAATCTTTACACTTGCCAGCGCAAATTTCTTCTCGCGCTTCTTCCACAGATACCAGCAGCTCACCCCCACTACAAACACGGCAGCCAGTACCCAGCCGGACAGCACACTGTGGAAGAACTTGTTGACAGCCATCGGCGAAGTGGCCACAGCCCAGAAGTCCACCATCTCGTTGCGTGCCGTATCGGGATTGAACTCCATGCCTACGGGATTCTGCATCCACGCATTGGCAACCAGAATCCACCAGGCGGAAATCGTGGCGCCCAGCCCCGTAAGCCAGGTAGATGCCAGGTGGAAACGCTTACTCACCTTATCCCAGCCGAAGAACATGACGGCGATAAACGTTGCTTCCATAAAGAAAGCCAAAATACCCTCGATGGCAAGCGGTGCACCAAAGATATCGCCCACAAACCAACTGTAATTACTCCAGTTCGTACCGAATTCAAATTCCAGAATGATACCGGTTGCTACACCAATGGCAAAGTTGATACCGAAAATCTTCATCCAGAATTTAGCAGTACGTTTCCAAAATTCGTCACCCGTACGGTAGTACGCCGTTTCCATGATGCCCATAATTACCGCCAGTCCAAGTGTCAGCGGCACAAAAATCCAGTGATAGATGGCGGTCAAGGCAAATTGGGCTCTCGACCAGTCAATCAGAGAAGTGTCAATGTGTCCAAGCATAAGAATCAAGTTATGAGTTATAAGTTATGAGTTATTGAGTTACTAAGTTATTGGGTTGTCAAGTAAGAACACAGAGACACGGAGAATTTATAAAGGCAAGGACATAAACTCTGCGGCTCTGTGTCTCCGTATTTAGTCACCCAGGCTCCGGTGGATAAGTTCATTACTAACATAGCCTTCTTTGTCGTCACCCACCACGGGAGTATTCAGAAACCGTGGGAAAAAGAAAAGACGGAGAATAAAAAACATGATGAATAACTTCACAAGGATGATAAGCCACAAAGTACGCCCTAACGTCATACTTCGAAAACCTTCCAAATAAAAACGCCAAATGTTTACCGCAGTTCGTTTCATGCTGATAAAATTATAATGATTACAAATATAAAATACTTTTATATAAAGAACAAATAAAAAGGTGAAAAGTTGAACAGAAAAAAGACTTCTCCCATTCATCGGTACAAAAAAGATTTTAGGCGAGGAAAATTCCCCCAACGTCTATCACTTTTGCAATCCTCTCTCCCCCCCACTACATTTGCCAATGTAAAACCATAGAATAACGAAGATATGACGAACGTAAAGAGATTGACAGTGATAGCGCTATGTGTGGCAAGCTACATGGGAGTGGCCGCCCAAAACGACACTTCCGCGCAAACGCCCGGCAGCTCCGGGCAGCTTGCCGACGGCCTGCCCGCCCAATGGGATTTGCAGACCTGCATCGACTATGCTTTGCAACAAAACATCACCATCCGCAAGAACCGCCTCAGCGCGGAAAGTGCCCAGGTAGATGTAAAGACCGCCCGAGCCGCCCTCTTCCCCAATCTTTCAGCCAGTGTGAGCCAGCGTGTCGTAAATCGCCCGAAGAGCAAGACAAACACCATCATTGACGGCGACAACATCACCAGCAGCCAGAGCAAGACTTCCTACAACGGCAGCTACGGCATCGATGCCAATTGGACCCTCTACAACGGCGGAAAGCGCCTCAACACCATCAAACAGCAGCAACTGAACAACCGCGTTGCCGAGCTCAACGTGGCCCAAAGCGAAAACAGCATTGAGGAAAGCATCGCACAGACCTACGTACAGATACTCTATGCCTCCGAAGCCGTGAAAGTGAATGAATCGACTCTGGAAGTGAGCCAGGCCGAATGCGAACGTGCCCGCCAACTTCTTGAAGCAGGAAGCATCGCCAAAAGCGACCTGGCACAACTGGAAGCGCAGGTAAGCACCGACAAGTACCAACTGGTGACAGCGCAAGCCACCCTACAAGATTACAAACTGCAACTGAAACAACTCCTGGAACTGGACGGCGAATCCGAGATGAACCTCTACATCCCCGCCCTCGGCACGGAAAATGTACTGGCACCCCTGCCCACCAAAACGGACGTTTACCGATCCGCTCTCGTGCTCCGTCCGGAAATAGAAGCCGGCAAGCTGAACATACAGACATCCGACCTCGACATCAAAATTGCCCGTGCTGGCTATCTGCCCACACTGAGCCTCAGTGCTGGTATCGGAACCAGCCATGCCAACGGTAATGACTTCACCTTCAGCGAGCAAGTCAAACAGAACTGGAACAACTCGCTGGGCTTCACCGTAAGCGTGCCCATCTTCAGCAACCGGCAGACCAAGAGTGCCGTAGAGAAAGCCAAGATTCAGAAACAGACCAGCGAACTGGACCTGCTGGACGACCAAAAAACGCTGTACAAGACCATTGAAACCCTCTGGCTCGATGCCAACAGCGCCCAGCAGCGCTACGCCGCTGCCACGGAGAAGCTGAAAAGCACACAAACCAGCTATGAACTGATTCAGGAGCAGTTCAACCTGGGCATGAAGAATACCGTAGAACTGCTGACGGAAAAAAGCAATCTGCTCAGCGCACAGCAGGAGACACTGCAAGCCAAATACATGGCGATACTGAACATGCAACTGCTGAAATTCTATCAAGGAGAAAAAATCGAATTATAATACCTTATATATATGAACAAAAAAAGAATCATCCTCATTGCCATAGCTGCCGTTGTCATAGTGGGCGGCGGCGTATGGCTCTTCGGTGGTGCCAAGGCCAAGCACAAGGTGACCTACGCCACAGCAACCATCCATAAAGGCGAGATTTCCGAATCCGTAACCGCCACGGGAACCATCGAACCGGTGACGGAAGTGGAAGTGGGTACCCAGGTGAGCGGTATCATTGACAAGATTCATGTAGACTACAATTCTGTAGTAACCAAAGGCCAGCTCATTGCCGAGATGGACCGCGTGACACTGCAAAGCGAACTCGCTTCGCAACGCGCCGCCTACAACGGTGCAAAGGCCGAATACGAGTACCAGAAGAAACTCTACGAACGCAACAAGACGCTGAACGAAAAGCAGCTCATCGCCGCCACGGACTATGAGCAGTCCGTCTATAATTATGAGAAGGCCAAGAGCAACTACGAAAGCAGCCAGGCATCTTTGGCAAAGGCGGAACGCAACCTCTCCTACGCCACTATCACCTCTCCCATCGACGGCGTGGTCATCAGCCGCGACGTGGAAGCAGGACAGACCGTAGCTTCCGGCTTCGAGACGCCGACACTGTTCACCATCGCTGCCGACCTGACGCAGATGCAGGTTGTGGCCGACGTGGATGAAGCCGACATAGGCGGTGTGGAAGAGGGACAGCGCGCCACGTTTACCGTAGACGCCTACCCGAATGACGTGTTCGAAGGAGTGGTCACACAAATCCGTCTAGGAGATGCCAGCTCAAGCAGCACGTCGAGCGCCAGCACCAGCACGGTTGTGACCTACGAAGTAGTCATCTCCGCCCACAACCCGGACCTGAAACTGAAACCACGCCTGACAGCTAACGTCACCATCTTCACCCTCGACCGCAAAGACGTACTGTGCGCTCCTGCCCGTGCCCTGCGCTTCAACCCCGAAAAACCGCTTATCGGAGACAACGATATTGTGAAGGATTGCGAAGGGGAGCATAAACTCTGGACCCGCGAAGGCAACACCTTTACCGCCCATCCGGTGAAAATCGGTATCTCCAACGGAGTCAACACGGAAATCATCAGCGGCATTAACGAAGGTACCGTAGTGGTGACCGAAGCCACCATCGGCAGCATGCCCGGCAGCGGCGCTCCGGACATGAGTCAGGAAGCTCCCGGCGGCGAGAAGAGTCCGTTCATGCCTGGCCCTCCGGGAAGTAAGAAGAAGAACGGAAAATAATACAAAGAAAAGAATTATGAATAAAGCAGTCATTGAACTTCAAAATATCAAACGCAACTTCCAGGTGGGGGACGAAACTGTACATGCCCTACGCGGCGTCTCGTTCACCATCCGTGAAGGTGAGTTTGTCACCATCATGGGTACATCGGGCTCCGGGAAGTCGACCTTGCTGAATACGCTCGGCTGCCTGGACACGCCCACCAGCGGAGAGTACCTGCTGGACGGCATCTCCGTACGCACCATGAGCAAGCCTCAACGTGCCGTATTGCGCAACCGTAAAATCGGGTTCGTATTCCAGAGCTACAACCTGTTGCCTAAAACCACTGCCGTGGAGAATGTAGAGCTACCGCTGATGTACAACTCCTCCGTCTCGGCTTCCGAAAGGCGGAGACGTGCCATCGAAGCCCTGCAAGCCGTGGGGCTGGGAGACCGGCTGGAACATAAATCCAATCAAATGTCCGGCGGTCAGATGCAACGCGTAGCCATCGCCCGCGCCTTGGTGAACAATCCCGCCGTTATCCTGGCAGACGAAGCCACGGGTAACCTGGACACCCGCACCTCTTTCGAGATTCTGGTACTGTTCCAAAAGCTGCATGCCGAAGGACGCACCATCATCTTCGTCACCCACAACCCCGAAATAGCCCAGTACAGCAGCCGCAACATCGTGCTGCGCGACGGACAAATCAAGGACGATACCATCAACACCCAAATCCAGAATGCAGCCGAAGCCCTGGCAGCATTGCCTAAACAAGAGGAGGAATGAGGGATAAGGGATTAAGGATTAGGGATTAATTTTAAACTTTCCATTAAAACGATATGAACGGAACAAACCTTTTCAAAATAGCCTTGCGAGCCTTGAACAACAACAAGCTGCGCGCATTCCTCACCATGCTGGGCATCATCATCGGTGTGGCGTCCGTCATCACGATGCTTGCCATCGGACAAGGTTCGAAGAAAAGCATCCAAGCGCAAATCTCCGAGATGGGCTCCAACATGATTATGATTCACCCCGGTGCCGACATGCGCGGCGGTGTCCGCCAAGACCCCAGCGCCATGCAGACACTGAAGCTGACCGACTATGAAGCTTTGCGTAATGAAACCAACTTCCTGGCTGCCGTCAGCCCCAATGTCTCCTCCAGCGGACAGCTCATCGCAGGCAACAACAACTACCCCTCCTCCGTGAGCGGCGTGGGCACGGACTATCTCGAAATCCGGCAGCTCAGCGTGGAGAACGGCGAGATGTTTACCGAAACCGACATACAGACCTCCGCCAAGGTGTGTGTCATCGGAAAGACCATCCAAGACAACCTTTTCCCCGGTGGAGAAGACCCCGTAGGACGTATCATACGTTTCAACCAAATTCCTTTCCGCGTGGTGGGCGTACTGAAATCTAAAGGCTACAACTCCATGGGCATGGACCAGGATGACGTCGTACTTGCCCCTTACAGCACCGTGATGAAACGCCTGCTGGCACAGACCTACCTTAGCGGCATCTTCGCCTCCGCCCTCACCGAGGACATGACGGACAATGCCACCGACGAAATCACCGAGATACTGCGCCGCAACCACAAGCTGAAGGAGAGTGACGATGACGACTTCACTATCCGCAGCCAGCAGGAGCTCAGCACCATGCTGAACTCCACTACCGACCTGATGACCACGCTGCTTGCCTGCATCGCCGGCATATCGCTCGTAGTGGGCGGCATCGGCATTATGAACATCATGTACGTATCGGTGACGGAGCGTACACGCGAAATCGGTCTGCGCATGAGTGTAGGCGCACGCGGTGTCGACATCTTGAGCCAGTTCCTTATCGAAGCCATCCTTATCAGCATCACCGGAGGCATCATCGGCGTCATCATAGGATGCGGAGCCAGCTGGATAGTGAAGAGCGTTGCCCACTGGCCCATCTTCATCCAGCCGTGGAGCGTATTCCTCTCCTTCGCCGTATGTACCGTCACCGGAGTGTTCTTCGGTTGGTATCCCGCCAAGAAAGCTGCCGACCTCGACCCGATAGAGGCCATACGCTACGAATAACATATCTCTCTCTTGCCAGAAGTTATCAAAACACGTCCTAAGTATTAAAGAAAAACTTTCTGCCAATAAAGAGAAAAGTTATGCCGAATTAAGGATAATGTCTATCCCAAGCTTTGGGATAGACATCCGCAAGCTTGGGATACATATCCGCAACCTGGAAACGCTTATCCGCAACCTGCGAACAGAGATTTGCTTCGCAGGCGGTGGATATTTCCAATATCCATCTAAAATCCGTATCTTTGTATTATGATGAAACAACAGCTCCCTAACCCACGCCACCGCGGCATCGAAACCCTGATACACATCATCGTCTGGGGTATCGTCATCGGTTTCCCCTTTCTGATGATGACACGCAGCGGCTTCAACATCAGCCTTGCGGACTATCTGCGCCACGGTAGCAGCAGTACCCTCTCGTTCTTCCTTGTATTCTACATCAACTACTGTCTCCTCATTCCCCGCTACTTGTTCGAAGGACGCATCCGGCAGTACCTCCTGCTGAACACACTGCTCATCATCTGCATTACCACCGGCGCCCACCTTTGGCAAGAATACACATTCCAGAACCATCTGCGCGGCGATGATGACGGTCAGCACATGGGTCCTCCCAAATGGATATTCATCTTGCGCGATGTATCGACCATGATTCTCACCGCCGGCCTCAGCGCTGCCATCAAGCTGAGCCGCCGCTGGGCGCAGATGGACGCCGCCCGCCGCGAAGCCGAGAAAAGCCGCACGGAAGCCGAGTTGAAGAACCTGCGCAACCAGCTCAACCCGCATTTTCTGCTCAATACGCTGAACAACATCTACGCCCTCATCGCCTTTGACACTGACAAGGCACAGACTGCCGTGCAGGAACTGAGCCGGTTGCTACGCCATGTGCTGTATGACAATCAGCAGAACTTCGTTACCCTAGACAAGGAGATGGACTTCATCCGCAACTACATCGAACTGATGCGCATCCGCCTCTCCGCCAACGTCCGTGTGGAAACGAAGATAGACGTCCGACCGGACAGCCGTACCGAAATAGCTCCGCTCATCTTTATTTCCCTCATAGAGAATGCCTTCAAACATGGCATCTCTCCCACCGAGCCCAGCTTTATCCGCATCCATTTCAGTGAAAGCCCCGGAGAGATATACTGTGAAATAACCAACAGTTACCATCCCAAAAGCATGGCGGACAAAAGCGGAAGCGGCATCGGTCTGGAGCAAGTGCGCAAACGCCTGGAGCTGACCTATCCCGGTCATTATGACTGGAAGCAAGGAGTGAGCGAAAACATGAAAGAGTATAAATCTGTTTTAATCATAAAGATATGAATCTGAAGTGTGCCATTGTAGACGACGAGCCCCTTGCTTTGGGGCTTCTGGAAAGCTACGTCAACAAAACCCCGTTTCTGGAGTTGGCCGGTAAATACTCCAGTGCCGTGCAAGCCATCAAGGAGTTGCCCGAAAAGCACATCGACCTGCTTTTCCTCGACATCCAGATGCCCGAACTGAACGGACTCGAATTTTCAAAGATGGTCGATTTCAATACCCGCATAGTCTTCACCACCGCCTTCGACCAATACGCCATAGACGGTTACAAAGTCAATGCGCTGGACTACTTGCTGAAACCCATCTCCTACATCGACTTTCTGCAGGCTGCCAACAAGGCTGTACAATGGTTCGAACTGCTGCAACAGCCAAAGGAAGAAATTCAGAGTATTTTCGTAAAGAGCGAGTATAAGCTGGTACAAATCGAACTAAGTAAAATTCTGTACATAGAGGGGCTGAAAGACTATCTTAAAATCTACGAGGAAGATTCCCCCAAGCCCATCTTGTCTTTAATGAGCATGAAGGCTATGGAGGAACTCCTGCCCACCTCGCGTTTCATGCGCGTTCACCGTTCCTACATTGTCCAAAAGGATAAAATACGTATTATAGACCGTGGTCGCATCGTATTCGGAAAGAATTACATCCCGATAAGCGACAGCTACAAACAAGCTTTTCAAGAATTTTTAGACCAAAGAAGCTAAAAAAATCGACCAATCCGTCGATAAAATCGGAAAAGCCGTCGATTTATTATAGAATCCTTTTGCAGATTAAAATATGTTTTTTTATCTTTGCGCTGAACAGATAGGAGTTGTGAAACTCCCCCAATAGAATAGTTTAGTTAAGTCTAGTTTAGTTTTTGTGTGAAGCACTTCCTCCGTAAGCGAACGTTGGAAGTGCTTTTTTAGGTGCAACAAGTACTTACGAAAAACAAGCAAATTAAAAATAGTTTCACTTTTGGGACTAAATAATTGCCGAAAAATTGCAAAAACAAAAATAAATCAGAAAAGCTATATAGACCTGCATCAAAAACATTTGTAAAGTATGAGGGCGATTTGCAGAAGTGGAATTAGACCATTCGAGCGTACCTGGGATTTTTATATCAATTACCCAATATCAGCTCCCAGTTATCCATAATGGCCATCTCTCAATGTAGCACATCAGGCTGATAAATTGTATAATTTATTCAAAAGCAATAAAATCTATGCACAGCTCTACCTTCCTTAAATATTATTTGTAGACTTTTATATATTTTGTCCTGTTTTATAAAAAAACATGTCATACTTTTGCATATATAAATGTTCTCCTGAACATTTTACATTTTTATTCTTTTGTGTCTGTGAAGACACAAAAAATGTTTGTTTTGTTTGTATCATCCTCTCTTTTAGCGAAAAGAGAGGATGACTTTTATTATACTTAAGATATGAAAAGAGCGACTATTTAGCCGCTCCTTCTATTATTTCCTTCAACCGACACAATCTATCAATGGCCGGATTATAGAATGCATCCGGATAATGTTGCTTAATATCGCAGATATTCGCATTAACATACAGAGAGGTGTCAAAGATATGTTCCGCCTCACTTAGCATCACCTTTTTGGGTAATTGGGCTGTTTGTGCCCATTCAATTATTACCTTGACGGATTCCTCGTCGTATGCATATTTACTCTCTTCTGCCATAATTGCTTTATCTAATCATTTATAATTGAAAATACGTATCGTTCGCCATATCAACGGCATCCTCCAGACTACCGCCGTTCTCCTCCACAAATGCGACTATGGTATCCAAGAGCTCATCAAAGGAAGGCATGCTCTCATTCGTTGTCTTTTGAATATAGTCTTCCTTTGTAAAAGCTATATTCTCTATCAATTCAGTTTTCATTGAAATAAGCAGATATAATTACACAAAGGTAAGGAGATTCGGAATATAAAAAAATATCAGTGTGATTTCCATAGTAAAAAAACAGAGGACTTGACTATAAATTCAGAACACTCATCCTTTAAAAAGATAAAAGCAGGCATTATATTTGTACACATGAAGCCGTGAGGCTTATGATTCTTGTTTAGCTGTATAAAGCCTTCCCTCCTCAATCTAAAGAAGAGAAGGCTTTCATTATGAAACAAAAAGCCTCGACATAAGCCGAGGCACACTATACAATAAAAAAATACCGCATTTGTCATAAACTTGTTAAATGCCCAATTCCAAATGGATATAGCTTCATAGCGACAACCAGTTATTCCCCTGCTTGGATAACTCAAATTATGAGTACAATGGGAGGAAACGGAGGTATAAGAACTTTCGTGCGTTTACTTGGAGCGAATGGGAGTCAGTAGCTCTTACTTAAAACTGTGGAGTTATTCTACAATACTGTGGAATGCGCCACGATATTCCACAAGGAAGTAAAAAAGAGTTTGCTTTATATTGCTGAAAATGAATGCAACATTGTTACATTGCCATTTTGGCATCAATTTTGTACTATGGTTTATGTCCTAAAATTTATCAGTAACTTATAGTTGTTATGGTTAGACAATAGGTATTAGTTGCATTAAGGTTTAAAGCTATTTTGTTCATATTGATTTTCATTCGGAAACTCTCTTTGTTTAGTATTGCATCCCGGTCTGTGAAGTATCGGGATGTTTTTACCTTGGAGGATTGCGGTTTTCGACTAAATACTATAACTTTGTATAGTTAGCCGATATAATACTATTTTATTCTTTGGAATAATGAAAGTATTCTCAGCCTGTGAGGGTCGGATGCTTTTGGTGGGTAATGCCGCCAATTATTCCAGTTAAGTGTTTAGGTTTTATGTTGTCTGCCCCATGAACGGACAGCATTGACAAAAAGTATTTTACCCGTTCTATCCGTGACGGCTTGGACGGGTTACAAGAGAATTCAAACAAGCCATTGACTTTCTATTTCTCAGCATGTCTTGTATGAGATTTGTTTCTTTGAAACAAAAGCGGTGAAAGTAAAACCGCACTCTCTATCCCACTGTAAACCAAAGAAATTATAAACAAATACATGCAGAAAGCTACGGGGATTTTTCAATGAAAAGAAGCAATTCATCCAACTGTCTTTTCCACAATTTCCATCACTACATGGCTTGACTCCAACCAGAACCAATACCACAACCAAAGCATAACTCCACCCAACCAAACAAAAGCCACATCAATATAATACAAATTTAATATCCTGCTAACCAATACACATAAGAGTTCTCCGCAAAGCACATAGGCAGCAACCATAGTAACAAACTGGTCATTGGCAACAGTTATCAAAACCAGAATGCCTATAACGGGAAGAAGGGAAATACAATCAATTAGAAGTCGTTGTTTGTCATTCATAACATAATAGAGATTAGAATACAAATATAAACATTATTTATATAAGACACCCCTCTATAACAGAAATATCTGACAAATAAGAAACAAACTATTATTACAATTATAAACCCAAAGAGTGACTATTCAGTCGCCTTTTCCATAAACAGTCAACAAATATCCACTAATCATCAGTAAAACATATATCTACTATCGCACGTTTAACAACGCTCTCTTATCTCCGACAAAACCTCAGCCACACAAAAGCTGAGGTCCAGCATGTGTCCTTTCAATATATACAATCAATTAAAGCACACAATAATGGCTGAAAGTAACCAAGATAAGCATCCAACTTTCCCTCAAACATCTTCTCTAACATATCTGACTTGCAAATATTTATGACAATAGCCTGCCTTCCTACTCAGTCTTAAACTGGCTTAAAACTCTTTACTCAATAGTTCTGCAGAAACAGCTTTGTGTTCTTTAACCCAGTATCCATCGTTTTTTCAATTATAAAGGTAAATGATAACTCGGATATCTTATATCCGAGTTATCATTTACACAATCTTATGAATGGTACCGATTTTTCATATCAATTACTTATTGACATTCATTTCCATCAATTATGTAATTTTCCCCAATAGGGAAAAAGAAAATTGTCATTCAACAGATTCACCTTTTTCGTTCAGAAGAACCGTTACCTCTTCAGCGGACTGGTCATCTTTAGTAAGAACCAATACGACTTTATAAACCTTGCCGATTTCTTTCTCTGCAACAAACACTTCTTTTATTGTAGCCCTCTCATAGTCCTTTGCCAATGTGTTTACTACAGCCTGGGGAAGATCTTTCACTTCGATTTTTGTAAATTCATCTTGGGGATCTTGCAAAGCCTGAATTACAGACTGTACTTCTGATGTAACGTGAGCGAATGCTACTGAACTACCTAATCCCACAACCACTGCTAATGCTACTAATACTTTTTTCATAATCGTAATTTTTAAATGGATATTAATTTTATGCCTTTCATTACAGTAATTATAGAACAAAACAAATGCCAAAACAGAAATGAGAATATAATAACCTATTAAATAGGGTTTTAATAAAGAAGCAAGGAATTATCATGTGTAGAAATGTGTAGAACAGAATACCACATAAGGGGAATAATACCACAGTAGAATAGCTTTAATTTCCTGAAATGAGAGATGACATTAAAAGTTACATAAACCTTGGATAACAATAAAGTCCGTACTTGGGAAAGTCTGGACTAAGGAAAAGGAACTTTCTTATGCCTTATTCCCTCCATAAGACTGAACAAAATTACAAAAAAGAGACAATAAGATACATAAAACGGACATTAAAACAATTTTTCTATGCCTATATTTGAGAAAAAGAAAAAAGAGAGCTACTTTAGCCTAAAATTTCATATCAAAGCACCTTTATCTGTAGCAGTTTTCAAAAAAACGCATTTTTTTAAGCTTTGTATGTTTCGTTTAAGGCCACCTTCCTTTTGAGCGCAAGAGGAAGGTGTTTTTTTCAATCCCTTTCCACGTATCATTACCCATCTTGCGATTCTTTGTCACTACGCTTCTTCTTCTCTCACTGTTTCAGCTCCAACTCCATTTTTAAATCCGGATTAGTTTTTTCAACATCAATTATTCATCCTGCGCCTTACGAAGCCGTTCAAGCTGTTTCACAAATCGCCATTTCTTCTCTGAAACCCACTTCTGAATGAACATGTTGCACTCCCGCCTTGAACTCCTCGCCATCCACATCAATGATATTACCGCCATATCCACTTGATAATTTGTCTATGTTATCTTTTCATTATTTTCTTGAAATCAATTTCAATTTGTCGTCCCATGTTTACTATAGCACTATCCACCTTATGTATTTCTGCCGGTGTAACAGCGTCCTTGTATCTGGCTTTGCCCAACTTGAATTTCATGTCGTCCAAAGTCCCCGATATGTTCAAACCTAATTTGAACGGTACCGGTGATTTCAAGATGGAAATATGATAGTCAAAGTTCATATCCAATCCTTGCGTACCCCCTACCGCCGCTTTGTAACGGTCCATCGAAACTTCAAAAGGATAGATTGTCACTTTACCGTCTCTGATACTAATATTTGCTGAAATACTATCGATTAAATTCTTCTTTTTGTTCTTGAAAAAGAATTTCTTTGAGATTTCAGCGAAAGTCTCACCGTCCATCAGTACAAGACTGTCCCCTTTTACATGAATGGCCGAGCGCAAGGTCGGTATCTTGATGTTAAGGTTGGAATCTAATGCCGCAGCTGCCGCCATATTGAAATCCACAGTTCCTTCGAATGAACGTAACATGGGCACGATTGTATCCAAAGAGGGTGCAAGGTCGACCAACTTTCCTATGTTAATGTTATGCAAGCGGAAATCAAAACCCGCAAATCCTTGTTCCGGACGTTTTGCCTGATAAACAAGCGTAGTGTTCATTTCCGAACCCATACCCTTCATGCTAAGCTCTTTCAGGTACACAGATTGGTTACGAATATCTACGGCCCCGTGGACATCATTGAAGATCACTTTTTCATAAAATACTTGTCGGAAATGGGTTTGCAATTCAAAGTCTAACTTCGGTGGTATGACAAACAATTTGAGATTCGTAGAAATTGTATCTGTTTCTGCCATAATTGTATCCGAGGGAAAGGATATTGAATGTATCAGCTGGTTGCAGTCTAAATGCTCTGACGAAACATTCAGCTTGGCACGTAAAACTTTGTGATGTTTCGCAGCTCCATACAAATCATGGATTACCCCACTTGCCGTAATGTCAGATCTACCTATACGCATGGTAGCGTTACGTAAGGTGACAGTACGGTTTCCCACTGTTACAGCGGTTTTTTGCATATGTATGGGAAGTGCACATTCCGGAATACAGACAGCCATATGATTAAACCCCACGATGCCATCGGGCATCCACAATGAATCACGTATTTTTTCTGCAGTGATTCCTATACCTGCTTTGTTCATTCCAGCTTTGACTCCTCCCATGCGACAAAACAAGGTGTCTGTCTCCATAACAAGTCCTATTTGGGGCTTGCTTGGATTATGTTCCCCCGGCTGTACTTTCAATGTAGCAGAGGATTTTCCGCAAAACAAACCAAGAGAATCCCCTAAAGCAACTTTTAGCTTGTGCATTTCCATTTTACATTCTACCTGAGCCATTCGGGTTGTGTCTTTGGAAGGAATGGTCCTGACGGTAGCCACAAGACTTTTCATATCAGAGTCTAATTGAGGAGAACGGAGAATCATATCCTTGATTTGGGCATGCCCCCCTAACCATTCATTGCCGGCAAAGGCCAAAGATGCGTTACTTATGAACTCAAAATTCCTCTGAGTATCACGTAGCATGAATTTATCAGTCTTGAGTTTTCCTTCAGCCGTGATACGTCCCCAATCCCGCTTCTTTATAGAGGACATACGGCAGCGTACTCCCAAATCGGTTTCCATTTCCCCTTCCATACTGATGCTTTCTTGTAATGGAAAAGCATGCTTCAGCGCATTCAGGTCTATGGTTGATTCAGCATGGAAAGTGATATCGGGATCAGCCAACAGATTCTCTACTTTCATATCAGCCTGTATGCTGGTATTTGCCCCTTTAAAATGGAATGCCTTCAGATTCAGATAGGAGGGGCTATCGTGCATCAGATCTATTTGAGCAAAAAAATCGGCTTCTAATTTGTCTATGCCATAAGGCAATCCGGCATACCGGGCAGAGGCATCCTTAATTTTGATGTCCAATGTGGCCAATGGTAATTTTTGTTTTCCATAGGTTCCTTTCAGCTCTCCTTTGAAAGCAACCTCTCCTTTGACAGATACCTCTTTCTTTTGCAGAATACTTTCTGGAATCATGTGCAATACGGTTTCCAACGAAGGAGTGTGCAACCCATATTGCAGGTCTAAATCAAGGGTTTGGGCTATTGCATCATGACGCAATGTTCCCTTTACCCCTAATTTAGTACCGTTTATATTGATTAGAGCGTCACGCAGAAGGAGAGTGCGATGAACGGCATCCAGTTCAATGTCAGTACTCAGATGAATGCCGACACGATTAGTTATCAGTTGCCCATTTTGCCAGAAAAGGACATTCTTGTTCTTGAAATCCAAAGCCAATATAGAATGTTCCTTTTTCATGTTTGCTTTCAAGTCCAGATTCATGTCCCATAGATTGGCAAAGATATGTGTGTCTCGGTCATCCATAGTTACCGTAGCATGTTTTATGGCAACCTGTTCGACATTAAGTTCATTCACATGCCTGGCCGTATCTGTTGATGATGAAGCTATATTTGTCGTGTCGGGGAACAAAATGTCCCAATTTGCAGCTCCAGTCCCGTCCTTGTATGCATAGATATTGGCACTATCTAAGGCAAGCTGATGGATATTTACCTTTTGCTGTTGCAAATAATCCATTACATCAATTACCAATACGGCTTTCTTGAAAGACAATAATGTGTCAGTCCTTTGCCACATGGTGTCACGAATAACCTTTGAAACCAATGTTCCGTCTTTCAGTTTCAATCCGAGCCGTGGAAAGGTGGAAAAGAAAGTAAGTTCTACATCTTTTATATCCAATTTTGCATTCAAATTCTGATTGGCAGTTTTCAATACCACCGGAGTTAACTTTTCAGAAGTAAACACAAAATTCAGAGCAATTGCAATTACTATAAAGGCGGCTATAATCAGCCCTTCTGATATAATGCCGGATATTTTTAAAATTTTTCTAGTTTGTTTTTCCATATCTTGATAAAAAGACACTTGCAAATCTACATATAAAGCATCGATAAATCAGCAGCCGACAATGTCTAAAAGCAAATAAAAAGAGTTTATGATTTTTTTTTCGGAATTAATGAACAGTACTGCATACTTCTCAGAGTAGATAAACACAGATTGATTTTTTATATCTTGCCTCATTAGAAATATAAAGCCTTTAAATAAAGTGTATCCAATCCTCATAGACTAAGCCTGCTTTCATTATTCCCCCAAAGAATAATGAAAGCAGTATTGACTAACTATACAAGATTGCAGCATTCAGTCGAAAACTGTAATCCTCCAAAATGAAAAACATCCCGATGCTTCACAGACCAGGATGCAATACTAAACAAAGAGAGTTTCCGAATGAAAATCAATATGAACAAAATAGCTTTAAACCTTAATGCAACTAATACCTATTGTCTAACCATAACAACTATAAGTTACTGATAAATTTTAGGACATAAATCATAGTACAAAATTGATGCCAAAATATCAGCGCATCGACATTATTCTCATTTTCAACAACATAAAACAATTTTATTTTTTACTCCAGTGTGGAATTGTGCGGAATATTCCACAATATTGCAGAATCGCTCTACAGTGCCGCAATTGAGAAAGCAATACCTTAACGTATCTGGAGCTTAAATTTAACATTTGCACTATTAAATCGTTAACGAATATATTTACCAGCTAAACCTTGTTATAAGATGGCAATGAAAAGGTTGAAAATTTGCACAGTCCTTGCAATTCCGTACATTTGCAATGTGTTTTTCATAGTATTAGATATAAGGTTAAACTAAGATTGGCTGTCTGGGATAGATAGCCTTTTTTGTATATATTCACAAACAACATTTCAAAGTCAGGTTTATCTCTAATTCATCCGATGATTTGAAAAGACTTCCAGTATAGGATGCATTAACAAACAAGATATTTTACCCCAACATTATGTTCAAAAGCTTTTCCCTAATTTGCTAAAAACAATATTTATTTCTACATTTGAATTTTAACCAATTATATAGTATCACTAAATATAAGGATATGAAAAAGTTATTATTTGTCATGTTGGCATGTACAGCTACACTTGTCTTTGCATCATGCAGAGAGAAAAAGGCTAAAGACAAAGTTAAAGAGCATCTGGAAAATGTAAAGGAATCCGTCGAAGAAAACCTTGAAAAGACACAGAAACAGATTGAAGAAAGGACAGATGATGTAAAGAAGGCTCTGAATGAAGCTGGAGATGAAATTGAAAAAGCAAAAGACAAGAACCCATTTAACTTAGAAACATTATGAAAAAAATTAATTTACTACTGCTTTTCCTCCTATTAGCCTGCACCTTGTCTGCCCAGGATGGTATTTCCATCTTTATTGGCAGAGCCAACCGCTACGCAGCCGTGGAGCTTTCTGATTATAAGAAACGGCTATGTCTGGAATACAACATTTCAAGCCGTTCCTTGGACGATTACTACAAACGCTGTGGAAAAGACTGGGGAAATGTGGGGATTGCACTTGAGGTAGCCAGAACTTCCGGAAAAAAGATGCATGATGTATGCGATTATTACAACCGGTATCAACGTTACGGATGGAACCGTATTCTTGTGGAGATTGGCATAAATCCGGGAAGTGTATATTATACCCCTTTCTATGACAGAGTCCATCACCATAGTGACTGCTGGCATGAATACTATAATTCATACTGTGAGCGCCATGATAAATTTCACCATAAGAAACACAAATATAAAAAACCGAAGAGACACCACAAGAAGCACTATCGATATTACGATGATGATGACGATGATGATGATGATGACGATTGATTTGGCTTTGAAATCCAAGCATTGAAACACTAAAAAAGAGGGGATAAGCATTAAACTATGCCTATCCCCTCTTTTATATCAATGAGATTTCTGTTCCGATATTTTCTTCAAAATCTGTACGCAGCCCCGATGTTGATGACACCCTGATCAAAATCACTGACCAACTGGTACTTAAATTCAAGATTCATGGCCCAATTACGGCTCAATGCAAATTCGGCTCCAACTCCCAAGTTTACACCGAAACGACATTCATTATGATTCCCATCGCCATCCACATGAACATGATCCCCATCCCAGTCAACATCATACATATCAAACATCCAGTTGGACAAAGTCAACCCAAACAGTGGATAAAGCTTGACATTGCTAGCTACCGGACACAGATAATGAAAATTCACGTTCACATCCAGCATGCTTACATTGTCATTTTCAAAAAAATAATTAAGAGAGGGCTCGATACGTATAGGATTGGTTATATTATACTGATACTTGATTCCCAATCCGATACTTTCAATTTCTGTACCATAACCAAGACCGAAACCTATGGCTTGTTTCCCTTTCTGCGCATAAGCACCTACTGACAACAAAAAAAGAGTTCCTAATAAAATGAATAATTTTTTCATACTACACCGTTTTATTTTAAAACAGATAAAATAATTTATAGATTATCTACAATAAAAAAGTTAAACTATTAATAAAAATATACTCAATCAAGGGATCGTAAGGGAACTATTTAAAATTTATACCCCAGAGTAATACCGATATTCGCATTGTGCGGAGCATCCCCATCCATAATCTTGCAGAAGCCAAGCTGTGTGTCAACCCCCACAAGAATTCGGCCAAACTCTACCCCAAGACCGATGTTCCAACCGGCATCGAACCTATTGTAATTCAAGCCGTCATCACTGAATGTATCGACTTTCTCATCTCCATTGATATTGATACCTCCAACAGATGCCTTGCCATCGAACTTGGCCTTACCACCTACCCCACAGGCAAGATACGGCCCTGTCGCAATGACCAGGTTAGTATTGTCTGCAATATTGAAACGGAATTGTACATTGATGGGCAATTCCAAATAAAGCTGGTTGATCTTCACATCTGCATCCGCATCTACGACGCTACCGCTATATCCACTTGAATATTTCGCACCTTTCTGTGAGAAGAATAGCGAGGGCTGTAAGGAAACAAGGTCGCTGAATTGGTATTCCATTCCCACTCCAATGCGTGCTCCTGGTTTAAATTTGGAATGGTCAGAGTTTTCACCGATGTAACTGCTGAGATTGAGACCGGCCTTTACATTGAAAGACAATTGCGCAAATCCCATCGTGCAGAACAGCGCAAATAGAACAGTCAAGAAACTTTTTTTCATCATAATTACAAATTAAAAAAATATTAGGTTGTTATTCTTGTCAAAACCTTCTACCGCTTTTTTGTCATAAACACCACTAACAGCTATAAAAGCTGAAACAGTTAAAATAATCTTTTTATATCATATCCTAATCAAGAAATACTTGCAAATCTATATATAAAGCTTCAATAAATTAGCAACCGATAATGTTTAAAAGCAAACAAAAGGAGTTTATGATTTCTTTTTCGGAATTAATGAACAGTATAGCATACTTTTCAGAGCAAACATAAAGCTTCAAATTCTTGATAAATGGAAACTGTTATAGATAATAAGCTCAATCTTTTGCGTGATGTAGAGTGAGCTGTGGGAAGGGAAATCCTATTCCTTCTTCATTAAATGTAGTATAAACTATTTCATTGATATCATACAGCACATTCCAGTAGTCCACACTTTTTACCCAGACACGGACTGTAATATCGATGCTGCTTGCACTCAATGAACCTAAGACAATAAGGGGAGCCGGTGTATCCAATATACGGCTGTCTGCATTTATTATGCGCTGTAAAACGGCTCTGACTCTCTTTACATCCTCACCGTATTCAACACCGAATACCCATTCAACACGACGCTTGTCCTGCTTACTGTAATTAGTGACGGCATTACCACTGAGACTTCCATTAGGTACATAAATCATGCGGTTATCAAGAGTGGAAAGTATAGTGTGAAATATCTGTATTTCCTTTATCGTACCACTTACTCCCGGACCGTCTATGTAGTCACCTACTTTAAACGGTTTGAAAACAAGTATAATCAGTCCACCGGCAAAATTTGAGAGATTACCAGACAGCGCCATACCCACAGCTACACCGGCAGATGCGAGTAACGCCGCAAAACTGGTGGTCTCCACACCGAGTTTGCCGATTATGGCAAAAGCAAGAATCATGTTCAGCAGTATCTTTATCAGACTCTTCAAAAAGGTCTGTACACTGGTTTCAATCTTCCGTTTTTCAAGTATCCTAGCTACTAATGCACTTATCTGTTTGATGATGAAACGCCCGATTACATAGATTAAAATAGCGATTAATATATCCTTACCGGCATCCATACCAAAATCCACCAATTTTTCCAATGCCTGTTCAAGTTTACCTCCAGCGGCAGACGTGTTCAATAAAAACAAAATCATTTCCGTATAAATAAAATAAGATTATAAAATAGGGTTAAATTCAGCGTACAAAGATAGTCAAATTCAAATGGCTATCATATATAATCTATATTTATTGCCAGCATCTGATTCCAACCAACATACTAAAGAATTGATACAAAAGCTATAACCGCATTTCAATACTATAAATACAATTTGTTTTTGTGTGAAGCCTTTCTCCATAAGCGAACATTGGAAGCGCTTTTTTGCACCTCAACACTATTTAATTCATAAGCGGAAAAATTATCAAAGCAAATTTAAAAAACTATATATAACCATATATCAAACAACAACATAACATTCATTTTCTTATCTTTAATGCAGAAACAAGTGGGCACGCATGTTTTATGATTTTACTAATCACATCTGTATAATATTAGTTTCGCGACAACCATTATACAGTAATAATCTTATAAATTATGGAAATCAAGAAAACATCCAAAGCAAGCCTGGAAAACAAGAAGTCAAATTGGCTACTTGTAGGTTATGTAATTGTGCTGGTCTTCATGTTCGTTGCATTTGAATGGTCGAAGCGTGATGTTAGGATTGACATGAGCGGTGCTATTACCGAGAACGTATTTGAGCAGGAAATTGAAATTCCTATCACGGAGCAACCCGAATTAGCAGCTCCGCCACCCCCTCAAGCTCCTGCAATTGCCGAGGTATTGACAATTGTGGATGATAATGACAATGTGAAAGAAACAGCCATTGCCTCTTCCGAAGAAATCGGTGAAGCTGTAATCATCAAACCCATATCTCCAACCGTAGATGAAGAGATTCCGGTAGAGGACGAGATTTTTGAAGTTGTAGAGAAGAATCCTGAGTTTTCTTATAATGGCATGAGTCTGATGCAATATCTGGGTAAGAGCATAAAATACCCGACTATTGCACAAGAAACCGGAACCCAAGGGCGCGTAATAGTACAATTCGTTGTCAACAAAGACGGCAGCATCGTAGATGTAAAAGTAGTAAGAGGCGTAGATCCCTACCTGGATAAAGAAGCTATCCGTGTGATTTCCACCATGCCCAAATGGAAACCCGGTGAGCAACGAGGCAAACCGGTCCGTTGTAAATTCACAGTTCCCGTAATGTTTAAATTACAATAGCAGACATGCCAGTGTCCACCTCCCACTTGTCTCCATAAAGTAATCTCCAATATCCGGCATCCCGATAGCCACCACAATCGGGATGCCATTTTTTTAAGTATCAACACAACCATTTCCTTCTTCCATATTTTCTTTCCGCAGAGAAACAAAAACATTCAGCCCTCTCAGACTGTTACATAGAAAAACATCATTCTTGATAAAACCACACGATAATGAAATCACAACTCTTTGACATCAGAAGAGAATATAAGAAAGGCAGACTGACGCCGGGTAACCTCAACGACAATCCCCTTGAGCAATTCGACCATTGGCTGAACGATGCTATCCATAGTGATGAGTACGAGCCCACCGCCATGACGGTAGCTACAGCCTCGACAGACGGGCATCCCTCTACACGCACAGTGTTGCTGAAAGGGGTGGAAAATGGCCGGTTCATCTTCTTCACCAACTACGAAAGCAGGAAAGGCCGGCAACTGACTGCAAATCCGTATATATCCTTATCTTTCGTATGGCACAAACTGGAAAGGCAAATACACATTGAAGGAAAAGCTGAAAGATGCGCTCCTGCCGATTCTGACACCTATTTTGCAAGCAGACCTTACAAAAGTAAAATCGGGGCGAGGATTTCACCCCAAAGTCACGTCATTGGCAGCCGTATGGAGATAATGCGCGCGTTCGTCCGCGAAGCGGCAACATGGGTAGGGCAAAGTATCAAACGTCCCGACAACTGGGGAGGTTTTGCCGTCACCCCTTTCCGTTTTGAATTCTGGCAAGGACGGGAAAGCAGGCTACACGACCGTTTCCTCTATTCCCAACAAGCGGATGGCAGCTGGAAAAAGGAGAGGCTGGCTCCCTAAATACGGACAGACAAGCACTTCTCATCACAAATAAATCTTAAAAGAAGGAACAAAACCGCAGAAACGCTGTTTGAAGGGGAAACTCTAAAAACAACAGTTATGAATTACGGTATCAGTATTCTTTTCAGGGCCATACCCTTGTTGATGGCCCTTTTCTGTTTCGGCTACGGAGCCTTTGTGCTCCACGAAGGAGTGGACTCGGCAAAATTTGTGGCCGGTCCGGTAGTATTTTCCTTAGGGATGATTTGCATTGCCTTGTTCGCCACAGCGGCAACAATCATTAGACAAATTATTCATACCTACAATCCGATAGCCAGATACGCACTTCCGGTTATCGGTTACCTGGCAGCCGTACTCACAGTAATCTATGGTTGGAATTATATGCATGAAGCTGCCACGGCAAGCAATTTCGTAGCAGGACACGTGATTTGCGGAGCCGGTTTCATCACAGCTTGTGTAGCTACCACAGCCACAGCCTCCACCCGCTTCACCCTCATTCCCGCCAACTCGGAACGTACCGACCAGCTACAACCTGCCGATGCATTCAATTCCTCCCAGGGATATATCCTAATAGCAGTTGCCACCCTTATGGCAGTAATGGCATGGATATGGGCCTTCTGGCTATTGTCAAAAAGCAGCGGGCACAATGCATATTATGTAGCAGGCCATGTCATGGCAGGACTTGCTTGTATCTGTTCCAGCCTGGTGGCGCTGGTTGCAACCATCGTCCGCCAGATACGCAACAACTATACAAAGGCTGAGCGAAAACGGTGGCCAGCCCTTGTTTTGATAATGGGCAGCATCAGCATTCTCTGGAGACTTCTGGTCTTAGCCAACAGCAATCCGGCACTCTCCTCCACAGGATATATTATGATAGGTCTGGGGCTGGTATGCTACAGCATTTCCAGCAAAGTCATCCTGCTTGCCGCCATCTGGCGGAACACTTTCAAGCTGGCCAACCGCATCCCGCTGATTCCGGTCTTCACGGCCCTGGCTTGTCTGTTTCTCTCCTCCTTTCTGTTTGAGATGGCAAACCTGCACAATGCCTATTTTGTACCTGCACGTGTACTGGCTGGTTTGGGAGGCATCTGCTTTACATTATTCTCCATTGTAAGCATTCTGGAGAGCGGCACATCTAAGTAAACATTTTCCCGCCATTGGCCTGAGCATCGAGGAACAATTCCACACGCTCGGCATGGTGGGCCACATAAGCTGCCGGACCGGTATCCCCGGAATCAAGAATATCGCGGACCACATCCGCCTTATTCTTGCCAGTAACAAAGAAAATAAGATTCTTCGCAGCAAACAAAAGGCAGCCGGTCATGGCTATGCGTTTCTGCCCATTATAGGGATTGACACTCACCTCATAAGGATGAAAGGAAGAAAGCAGATACTCCTGCCCCGGAAAGATAGAGGAGGTATGCCCGTCGTCTCCAGCACCGAGCAAAACGACATCGAAGGCCGGGAAGCCACCCCAAAGCGGAACCGTGCGGCAAACCAGCGTCGAATAGTTCTTTGCTTCAATCTCCGGGCGGTTCACTCCATAAATAGGGTAAACGTATTCATCGGGCATGCCTACTTCATCCAACAGCAAACGGCGCATGGTACCATAATTGCTCTCATAATCCTCTGCCGGCACACACCGTTCGTCCACCCAATAAATCCGCATCCGCATCCAAGGAGTCACCTCCTTGTATTCGTTAGCCCAAATGTCAAACATCAGCGAAGGAGTACTTCCCCCACTGAATGCAAAATAAAAGGTCTTTTCCGGTTCACGCTCCATCATCGCAATCAAATGTTCAATCAACGCATGCGCCGTAGCTGTAGCCGAATGGTAAACATAACTTTTCATAACTCGCAATATTCATCTGTATTAGTCAAATTCTTACACGGATTGGTCCACTCAGCACCATGTTCGTGCATCATTGCTTCACTTTCCAAAGGTCCCCACGTACCTACGGGATACCCATATAAAGGAGCATCCGTATGCTCTTTCCAATAACGCAACACGGGATCGAAAAAGCGCCATGAAGCCTCTACCGCGTCACTGCGGGTAAAGAGTGTAGGATCACCTTGTATGCAGTCCTCTATCAGACGGGCATAGGCATCGCCGGTAGGCAACCTGCCCAACTGGTCATAACTGAAGTCCATCATCACCTGCTTCACGTCAAATCCCGGTCCGGGAGTCTTCATGCCGAATTTCAGCACAATGCCTTCATTAGGTTGCAAGCGGAGAATCAGCTTATTCGCGCGGGGACAATGTCCACCCTCGCAACGGAACATCTGATGGGGCGTCTCACGGAAATGTACAACAATCTCAGTCACCTTTGTCGGCATTTGTTTGCCGGTACGGATATAGAAAGGAACACCCTTCCACCGCCAATTGTTAATACCGATTTTCATGGCAATATACGTTTCGGTACGCGAATCAGGTGCCACGTTCTTCTCTTCCCTATACCCGGCTTTCGAGCCCGAAGCCGTATATTGTCCGCGGACAATGTGTTCCTCCAAATCCTCCTCTTTCAAGGGGGCCAATGACTCATAGACCTTCACCACCTCGTTGCGGAAATTATCGGCATTGAAAACGGCAGGCGGTTCCAATGCAGTGAGCGCCACAAGCTGTATGAGGTGGTTTTGTACCATATCGCGCAGGGCTCCGGCACCTTCATAGAATCCGCCACGTCCTTCGATACCCAGATTCTCTACGGCTGTAATCTCCACATAGTCTATATAATTACGGTTCCATAGCGGTTCGAAGATTCCGTTGGCAAAACGGAAGGCGAGAATGTTCTGCGCCGTTTCCTTACCCAGAAAATGGTCGATGCGATAAATCTGATGCTCCTTGAAAACGGAAGCATAAATGCTATTCAGCTTTCTGGCCGACTCCAAATCGTAACCGAACGGCTTTTCAACGATGATACGAGTATCAGGACGGTTCAGACCGGCCGCCTTCAAGTGCAAGGGAATGACACCGTACAAGGAAGGTGGAGTAGCCAGATAGAACAGCAGGTTGTCCGGTTTCTTCTCACCGGTAAACTCTTGTAAACGTCCGTCCAGCAGATGATAGCCTTCAACCTCGGCAGGGTCCAAAGTCTGGTAATGCAGATGGCTGCAAAAATCCTTCATTTTATCTTCCACCTGCTCTTTGGAAGCTACAAACTTACCCAATTCACCCATTATATATTCTTGGTAACGGGCATCCGTATACTCGGTGCGTCCTATCCCCAGAATGGAGAATCCTTCCGGCAACCGCCCGCCACTATATAAAGTATAGAGCGCCGGCATCAGTTTGCGCTTCGTCAAGTCACCCGAAGCACCGAATATAACAATCACTAATTTATTCATCATCTTCTCCCCCTTTCTCACACATTGTACGTACCCGATTTCGTATCTCCTCCGTGTCCCGTCCAATTTTCATGGAAAAACTGTCCACGCAACTCGTCTGTCCTTTCAAAGGTATGCGCACCAAAATAGTCACGTTGCGCCTGAATCATATTGGCAGGCAACTTGGCAGACACCAGCGAATAGAAATAATTCAAGGCGGACGAGAATGCAGGTACCGGAAGTTCCTCTTTCATGGATTGTGCCACCAGATGTTTCCAGCCGGAAAGCAGCAGCTGCATTTCATTTTTGAAATAAGGTGCCAACAGCAGATGTTTGGGCTTGTCTTTAGCCTCGAAAGCCGTAGCTATGTCGTTCAGGAAAATACTACGGATGATGCAGCCACCCCGCCACATGCGGGCGATGGATGCCAAATCGAGGTTCCAGGCAAAAGCGTCGGATGCACGCTGCAACACAGCAAATCCCTGAGCATATGACACCAATTTGGAAGCATAGAGTGCGGAATAGATATCCTTCACCATCTCCGACTTGTTGTACACCGCCTGCGAGCGTCGGCATACAAATTGCTTGGAAGCCGTTTCACGCAAGCCCTTCTGTGCCGACAAACTACGTTCGAACACAGCCGTAGCAATCAACCCCAGCGGCATGCCCAGCTCCATCGCATTGATAACGGACCACTTGCCCGTACCTTTCTGTCCGGCAGTATCCAATATCTTATCTATCAGGTAACCTTCTGATTTGTCCTTATGACGCAGTATGTTGGCGGTAATTTCAATGAGATAGCTACGCAACTTGCCCTCATTCCAATCAGCAAAGATTTCCGCCATCTGTCCATTGTCCAGACCCAGCAGATTCTTCATCACCCAATAAGCTTCGGCAATAAGCTGCATATCTCCATATTCGATACCGTTATGTATCATCTTGACGAAATGACCGGAACCGGCAGGACCAATCCACTGGCAGCACGGAGTACCGTCAGATGCTTTTGCCGCAATACTCTGCAGGATAGGCTTCACCTCAGGCCAGGCACTTTCAGAGCCTCCGGGCATGATAGACGCGCCGTTCAGTGCTCCTTCCTCTCCACCGGAAACTCCGGCTCCCACAAAACGGAAGCCTTTCTTTTCGGCCAATGCCACACGCCGGTTGGTGTCCTCATAATTGGAATTGCCACCGTCAATCAGGATATCCCCTTCGGACAAATGGGGAAACAGCTGTTCCATCAGCTCATCCACCGCACTGCCAGCACGAACCATCATCATTATTTTGCGGGGTATGGCAATGGAAGTTACAAATTCGGCTATATCTGTATAGCCTTCAATTTTTTTCCCTTTGGCGCGGCCGTTCACAAAACGTTCCACCACCCCTTCTTCCACTCCCGGAACCGTACGATTATATACCGAAACATTCCATCCCTTATCTGCCATATTGAGGGCCAAATTCTCGCCCATAACTGCCAGACCGATAAGTCCAATGTCTGTTTTATTTAAATTCTTCATATTCATGTAAATTTTGTCTTTATATGGAAACAAAATGCTAACAGCATTTGTTCGTATGAATTACGAAAATAAAATAGTACTTTTGTCAGCGAAAGCCTATTTTTCAACCAGAAAGAAAACCAATGCTCATGAAGAACTTCCACATCGGATTATTGCCACGCATCATCATTGCCATTATCTTAGGTATACTTTTCGGAAATTTCCTACCGGCTTCGCTGGTACGGCTGTTCGTAACATTCAATGCCATTTTCAGTGAATTCCTGAACTTCTCCATCCCCCTCATCATTGTGGGACTGGTCACGATTGCCATTGCTGACATCGGCAAAGGAACCGGACGGATGCTGGTCGTTACGGCATTCATTGCTTACGGAGCTACTCTATTCTCCGGTTTTCTCTCCTACTTCACCGGTATGGCGGTATTTCCTTCCCTCATAGAAACCGGGGTACCGTTAGAAAAAGTCAGTGAATCTCAAGGCATTCTTCCCTATTTTTCCGTGGGCATCCCGCCCTTGATGAATGTTATGACCGCACTCGTACTTGCCTTCACACTGGGGCTGGGTCTGGCTCATCTGAAAAGTGAGGTACTGAAAAATGCGGCACGCGATTTTCAAGAGATTGTCATCCGCATAATCAGTGCAGTGATATTGCCGCTGCTTCCCATCTATATTTTCGGCATTTTCCTCAACATGACGCACAGTGGACAAGTATTCGGCATCTTGATGGTCTTTATTAAGATTATCGGTGTAATCTTCCTGCTTCACATCTTTCTCCTGGTATTCCAATACAGCATTGCGGCACTGTTTGTCCGCAAGAACCCTCTCAAACTACTGGGACGGATGATACCTGCCTACTTCACGGCTTTGGGCACTCAATCCAGTGCCGCCACTATCCCCGTAACATTGGAGCAGAGTCGGAAGAACGGCGTCTCTGCCGATATTGCCGGATTCGTCATCCCACTTTGCGCCACCATCCATCTGTCGGGCAGCACATTGAAGATTGTGGCATGCGCCCTGGCACTGATGATAATGCAAGGCATGCCCCATGATTTCCCTCTATTTGCAGGATTCATCTTCATGCTGGGCATCACTATGGTGGCCGCTCCCGGGGTACCGGGAGGCGCCATCATGGCATCACTGGGCATCCTGCAATCCATGCTGGGCTTCGACGAGTCGGCACAAGCGCTGATGATCGCACTATACATAGCGATGGACAGCTTCGGTACTGCCTGCAATGTGACGGGCGACGGGGCAATTGCGCTGATTATCGACAAAGTGATGGGAAAGAAATAGTTTATATTTTGCCATCTCGTGGAAAATAACGAATATTGCAGTCCGAAAAGACATAATAACAAAAAGCATACATTATGAAGAAAGCCCTTATCTCCGGCATTACCGGGCAGGACGGCTCGTTCCTTGCCGAATTCCTCCTGCAGAAAGGATATGAAGTGCACGGTATCCTGCGCCGCTCTTCCTCTTTCAACACCGGCCGCATCGAACACCTCTACTTCGATGAGTGGGTACGCGACATGAAACAGAAACGTACCATTAACCTGCACTATGGAGACATGACAGACTCCAGCTCTCTCATCCGTATCATCCAGAGTGTGCAGCCGGACGAAATATATAACCTTGCCGCCCAAAGCCATGTCAAAGTGTCCTTCGACGTGCCCGAATATACCGCCGAAACCGATGCCGTAGGCACCCTGCGCATGCTCGAAGCCGTACGCATTCTCGGTATGGAAAAGAAGACACGCATTTACCAGGCCTCCACTTCCGAGCTTTTCGGAAAAGTACAGGAAGTGCCGCAAAGCGAGACAACCCCGTTCTATCCCCGCAGTCCTTATGGCGTAGCCAAACAATATGGCTTTTGGATTACAAAGAACTACCGCGAAAGCTATGGCATGTTTGCTGTAAACGGCATACTCTTCAACCACGAGAGCGAACGCCGAGGTGAAACCTTCGTAACAAGAAAAATCACACTGGCGGCTGCCCGCATCGCCCAAGGCTTCCAGGACAAGCTGTATCTGGGCAATCTGGATGCCCGGCGCGACTGGGGATATGCCAAAGACTACATCGAGTGCATGTGGCTCATCCTGCAGCACGACACCCCCGAAGACTTCGTCATTGCCACCGGAGAAATGCATACCGTACGCGAATTTGCGACACTGGCATTCCGGGAGGTAGGCATCACTCTGCGCTGGGAAGGCCAGGAAGTGGATGAGAAGGGTATCGACACACAGACCGGAAAAGTCCTCGTGGAAGTCGACCCCAAATATTTCCGGCCTGCCGAAGTGGAACAATTGCTGGGCGACCCCACCAAAGCAAAAACACTGCTGGGATGGAATCCGAAGCAGACCAGTTTTGAAGAGTTGGTACGCATCATGGCAGAGCACGACATGAAATTTGTGAAGAAACTGTATTTAAGAAGCAAAGAGCTTTGAATGAACTATTAAACTTTCAGACAATAATGTTAGACAAAAATGCCAAAATATATGTAGCAGGCCACCGGGGACTGGTAGGTTCTGCCATCTGGAAAAATCTTCAGGAGAAAGGATACACCAATCTCATCGGCAAGACCCACAAAGAACTCGATCTGCTCGACGGAGTTGCCGTACGCCGCTTCTTCGACGAGGAGCAGCCTGAATATGTATTCCTTGCCGCCGCTTTTGTGGGTGGCATTATGGCCAACAGTATCTACCGTGCCGATTTCATCTACAAGAACCTGCAGATACAGCAGAACGTTATCGGCGAAAGCTTCCGCCACGGAGTGAAAAAGCTTCTCTTTCTTGGCAGTACCTGCATCTATCCCCGTGATGCCGAACAACCGATGAAAGAAGATGCACTCCTCACTTCTCCGCTGGAATACACTAACGAGCCCTATGCCATCGCCAAAATAGCCGGACTGAAAATGTGCGAAAGCTTCAATCTTCAATATGGTACGAACTACATTGCCGTGATGCCCACCAACCTTTACGGCCCCAACGACAACTTCGACCTGGAACGCAGCCACGTGCTCCCCGCCATGATACGCAAGATACACCTTGCCCACTGCCTGAAACAAGGCGACTGGAATGCCGTACGCCACGACATGAACCTGCGTCCGGTAGAAGGCATCAACGGCGACAGCAGCAAAGAGAACATTCTGAATATCCTCCGGAAATACGGCATCAGAGAAGAAGAAGTGAGATTATGGGGTACCGGCACCCCCTTGCGCGAATTCCTCTGGAGCGAGGAGATGGCAGATGCCAGCGTCTTCGTCATGGAACACGTCGACTTCAAAGATACCTTCAAGCCGGACGACAAGGAAATCCGCAACTGCCACATCAATATCGGTACGGGCAAGGAAATCACTATCCGCCAGTTGGCAGAACTGATTGTCAACACCGTAGGTTATCAAGGCCGGCTGACCTTCGACACTTCCAAACCCGACGGCACCATGCGCAAACTGACCGATCCCGGCAAGTTACATGCATTGGGATGGCATCATAAGATTGATATCGAGGAAGGTGTGCAACGCATGTACCGATGGTACTTGGGAAAGTAATTAGTGACGTCTGATTAGCCATGAATGTCATGCGGCACAAGGTGGGGGCTGTATTGTTTATATTGCTGATACTTTTATCAGGTATCAGCCCAACCGTACATGCCATGATGGTTCCCGTGACCTATTCCGTTCGCGGCAAAGTCATCGACAGACAGTCCAGACAACCCGTGGCCTACGCCAACGTTTTCGTTGCCGGTATCCCCGGGAAAGGGGCTTCCACCGATTCACTCGGCACATTCAAGATAGAGCAGGTGCCTCCGGGCATTTATAGCCTTGAGGCATCCTGCATAGGATACCAGACTGTTTCCACCCCCGAATATATCGTTTCAGCCTCAACTCCGCTCATTGAGATAGAGATGGAAGAGGATGCCAATCTGCTGAACACAGTAGTGGTGATGCCTTCCCCCTTCCGGCGAAGTATCGAAAGCCCGGTCAGCATGCGTATCATCGGCCTGCAGGAAATAGAGAAAAGTCCCGGAGCCAACCGGGATGTCTCGCGCATCGTACGCTCCTATCCCGGTGTCTCTTTCTCTCCCATCGGCTATCGAAACGACTTGATTGTTCGGGGCGGTTCTCCTTCCGAAAACCGCTTTTATATGGATGGCATCGAAATTCCCAACATCAACCACTTTGCCACTCAAGGTGCATCCGGAGGACCGGTAAGCATTGTCAATGCCGACCTGATACGCGAGATTACATTTTATACGGGCGCCTTCCCCGCCAACCGCTCCGGAGCCTTGAGTTCCGTCCTCGACTTCCGCCTCAAGGACGGCAATCCGGACAAGCAGGCGTTCAAAGCCACCATCGGTGCATCGGAAGTCTCGCTCAGCGGAGCAGGCCATCTGGGGCAGCGCACCACTTATCTGTTCTCCGCACGCCAGTCCTACCTGCAACTTTTGTTCAAGGCTTTGGGACCGCCCTTCCTGCCCAATTTCATTGACGGACAATTCAAAACAAAAACCCGTTTCAACAAGCACAGCGAGCTGACCCTGCTTGGTCTCGTAGGCATTGACAAGATGAAACTGAATACCGATGAAAAAGGAGAAGATGCCGAATATCTGCTCAGCTATCTCCCCACCATCCATCAGGAAACATTCACTCTCGGAGCCTCTTACAGACACTACAATGGAAGACACGTGCAATCCCTTATACTGAGCCATAACTACCTGAACAACCGCAATCTGAAATACCGCAACAACGATGACTCTTCCGAAGACAACCTGACCCTGCGCCTACGCTCCACAGAGCAAAAGACCACCCTGCGTTTTGAAAACCAGACGCGCTTGGGAGCATGGACCCTAAAAGAAGGAGCAGAACTGAACAACTCCATCTATACAAACCACAGCCGGCAAAGACTATACGGCAGTCATTCGGGTACGCTTTCCATCTACGAAACCTCACTCAACATCTTCGGCTGGGGGGCTTTCTTCTCTTCCGACTATACCACCGCCGACAAGCGTCTGGCCCTTTCCGCCGGTATCCGTATGGACGGCAACACTTACAACCGAAAGATGCGGCAGCTATGGAAACAGTTCTCCCCACGCCTCTCTGCATCCTACAAACTCTCGGAACAATGGACCCTGAGCGGAAGTACCGGCCTCTACCACCAATTGCCTCCCTACACCGCTTTGGGATATAAAGACAATGAAGGGCAATATCTCAACAAAGGCCTAAAGTACATGCAGGTCTTTGAAAGCAGCCTCGGTCTGGACTGGCACCTGCAAGACCGGTTCATGGTTTCTGCAGAAGGTTTCTTCAAGCGTTACAGCCGTATGCCACTTTCCCTCCAAGACAACATTCCGTTGGCATGCAAAGGAAACGATTACGGTGTCACCGGCAACGAAGCACTCGTCCCTACAGCCAGCGGCAGGGCCTACGGACTGGAAACCATGTTCCGCTGGCAGGCATCCGGCAAGTTCAATCTCGTATCCTCCTTCACCTTATACCGCAGCGAATACCGCAACCGTTCAAATGAAGACTTCATTCCATCTGCCTGGGACAACCGTTTCATACTCAACATGAGCGGTACATACAACCTGCCCCGGCGCTGGAGCATAGGAGGCAAGCTAAGCTATATAGGCGGCAGCCCCTACACTCCCTATGATGAAGACAAATCATCACTCGTAGAAGCATGGGATGCCAAAGGACAGCCCTACTACGACTATGCGTACTATAATACCGGGCGGCTGCCCAACTTTGCCCAGTTAGACTTGCGTGTGGACAAGTCCTTCTATTTCCATCACTGCATGATAGGAATCTACCTGGACATACAGAATATCACCGGCAACAAACTGAAACAGCCGGATGTGATAATGAGTACGGGCATCATCGAAAATCCGTCTGCTCCTGTTGCCGAACAGCGCTATAAAATGAAATACCTCAAGCAGGAAAGCGGCACTATCCTGCCTACTTTAGGTATAACTGTCGAGTTTTAGCAAATAGCCGCCATAAAAACTATTTTCCTTATAAAAGTTTGCTTTCTATATATAAACCCTTATATTTGCACAATTTTCAATCAAATGTGCAATTAAATATCATGGAACAAAGTTTTATCGCCTATATAGAGAATAGCATAAAGGAAAATTGGGATTTAGACGCTCTGACCGACTACAAGGGAGCAACCCTACAATATAAGGACGTAGCCCGCAAAATAGAAAAGTTGCATATCATTTTCGAGGCAAGCGGCATCAAGAAAGGCGATAAGATTGCCGTCTGTGGCCGCAACAGTTCCCACTGGGGCGTAACATTCCTCGCGACATTGACCTACGGTGCGGTAATCGTCCCCATCCTTCACGAGTTCAAGGCAGACAATGTACACAACATCGTGAACCATTCCGAAGCCAAACTGCTTTTCGTAGGCGACCAGGTTTGGGAAAACCTCAACGAAAGTGCCATGCCGCTGCTGGAGGGCATCATGATGATGGCAGACTTCTACATTCTTGTCTCCCGCAGCGAAAAGTTGGACTATGCCCGCGAACATCTCAACGAAATGTTCGGTAAGAAATACCCCAAGAACTTCCGCAAGGAACATGTCAGTTATCACAAAGACCAGCCCGACGAACTGGCGGTCATCAACTATACATCCGGCACCACCAGTTACTCCAAAGGAGTGATGCTGCCCTACCGCAGCCTTTGGTCAAACACCACTTTTGCTTTCGAAGTATTGCCGCTGAAAGCCGGTGACAAGATTGTCTCCATGCTGCCAATGGCACATATGTACGGACTTGCATTCGAGTTTCTGTATGAATTCGCCGTAGGTTGCCACATATTCTTCCTCACTCGCATGCCCAGCCCCAAAATCATTTTCCAGGCTTTCACCGAAGTGAAGCCTAACTTGATTGTGGCTGTTCCGCTCATTATCGAAAAGATTATAAAGAAGAGTGTACTGCCCAAGCTGGAAACTCCCGCCATGAAGCTGTTGCTGAAAGTACCCATCATTAACGACAAGATAAAAGCGACCGTACGCGACCAGATGATTCAAGCCTTTGGCGGAAACTTTACAGAAATCATTGTAGGAGGAGCTGCCTTCAACCAGGAAGTGGAGCAGTTCTTAAAGATGATAGATTTCCCCTATACGGTAGGCTATGGAATGACGGAATGCGGCCCCATCATCTGTTACGAGGATTGGACCCGCTTCAAACCCGGTTCTTGCGGAAAGGCCGCACCGCGTATGGAGGTGAAAATCCTATCATCCGATCCCGAAAACATTCCGGGAGAGATTGTCTGCCGTGGTCCCAATGTCATGCTGGGTTACTACAAGAACGATGAAGCCACCGTGCAGGTACTCGACAAAGACGGCTGGCTGCACACCGGAGACCTTGCCCTGATGGATGCCGAAGGCAACGTTAGCATCAAGGGACGCAGCAAGAACATGCTACTCGGCCCGAGCGGTCAGAATATCTACCCGGAAGAGATAGAAGACAAACTGAACAATATGCCGTACGTAGCCGAAAGCATCATCGTGCAGCAGAACGAGAAACTGGTAGGTCTGGTTTATCCCGACTTCGATGATGCCTTTGCCCATGGGCTGAACAATGACGACATCGAACGCGTCATGGAGGAAAACCGTGTGGCACTGAATGCAGAACTGCCCGCATACAGCCAGATATTCAAAATGAAAATCTATCCTGAAGAATTTGAAAAAACGCCGAAGAAATCTATCAAGCGCTTCTTGTATCAGGAGGCCAAAGGATAAAGCCAATAGGGTTCAACCAATATGAAACAACTCCTTTTATTCTTCTTTACATCCCTGCTCATTGCAGGGACAACTCTTGCCCAAGAACATAATCCGGGCAGCGTACAGCCGGACACGATTCAGAAATCCTCCGAAAATACTTTCCGGAAACAACACTCTCCACGAACAGACCATGGCCCGGTAGGTATCAATATCTCCTTATGGAAAAACATCTCCACACAGCGGACTGACACCGTAGGAAGCACCTGCTTCAATCTGGGTGTGTTCTCCTCCATGAACCGTCTGAATGGTCTCGGCATGAATATTCTTGGCAGTGTAACCGGCAGGGATGTGAACGGTGTACAGATGGCAGGTCTGTCAAATATGGTGGGGGGAAGCATGCGAGGCGTGCAGATAGCAGGAATTACCAACATCAATGGTAACAACCTTATCGGAGTATCCGTTTCGGGACTGGTAGGTATCAACGGAAATCATGCGCAAGGCATCATTATTTCCGGTCTGGCAAACATCAGTGGAGACTATAATCGTGGCGCTTCCATAGGCGGCTTGTTGAATATCAGCGGAGAAGGTGCTTCCGGCATACACTTTGCCGGACTCGCCAATATTTCCGGCGGAAATTTCAAAGGATTTTCAGGGGCCAGCCTGTTAAGTGTAATCGGTGAAGACTTGAATGGCATGCAGATGTCCGCCCTTGCCAACATCACCGCCGGAGATATGACCGGTGTTCAGGTTTCCGGCCTGGGCAATGTGGTGGGTGGTACAGCCCGGGGATTACAAATAGGCGCTGCCAATATGGCTATACGCGCCAAAGGGCTTCAAATAGGTCTATTCAACTACTACAAAGAGAAATTAGACGGTTTCCAGTTGGGATTAGTCAATGCCAATCCCCAAACAAAAGTTCAACTGATGTTTTTCGGTGGTAATGCCACCAAGCTGAATGTAGGTGCCCGTTTCAAGAACCGGCTCTTCTATACCATCCTCGGCGGCGGCACCCATTATCTGGATTTCGGCGACAAGTTTTCCGCTTCCCTCTTCTACCGTGCCGGTCTTGAACTACCGCTCTACAAACAGCTGTTTATCAGCGGAGATCTGGGATACCAACATATAGAAACCTTCAAGAACAAGGACTACGGCATTCCGGCACGTCTCTATGCCCTCCAGGCACGTGTCAATCTGGAATACCACCTGACCGACCGCTTCGGCATATTCCTCACCGGCGGTTATGGCGGCAGCCGCTACTACACCCAAGGGAAAACCTATGACAAAGGCATCATTGTAGAGGGCGGGGTGACGATACTGAAATTATAAATTATTGTTTCTCCTTAATCAGCCCCGTCCTATACGCCACCAGCAGTTTCATCAAATCCTGAATCTGCGTAACGAGTTCACTTCCTTTGTCCGTATCCTTCACCATCATACGCTGCGAATTGAATTCGACAACCAGGGTTGTCGACTTGATGTCTTGCCCTTCTTCAATGGCTTTCTGACGGCTCTGGAACGGTTCATGCTGCACCAGTTGCAAGCCATGGGAATGATATACCAGCGTATATCCCGCAATTCCCGTTTCCGGCTGATAGGCTTTTGAAAAACCACCGTCAATCACCAGCAGCTTACCATCCGCTTTGATAGGCTTCTCACCTTTAATGGTCTTTACCGGTACATGCCCGTTGATGATATGCGAGTGTGGCCCCGGCTTCACGCCGAACTCTTCAAGAATGCGGTCACACACCGCCGCTTCGTTGCGCAAGGCATAGTAATGTCCTTTCGTCTCCTTATGCAATGTTTTGTCGGCCACAAAATAGCGTTCAAAGGTAGCCATCTTGTCTTTATCGAAGGAAGGGGCATCCGGTCCGCACCACATGTACCAGACATAATCCAGTGCAAACAGTTTCTCGTCCGAACCGTCCTCGTCAAAGTAAGCGGTACGTATCAGCTGGTCGGTCTTTTTCAGCAACTTGCGTCCCCAGTATTCCTTTTGGCCGATGCGGACATGTTTGAAACTGCCGTCCGCATTCAGAGGCACGGAAGCATGATAAAGCAGGTTACTGTTGCACACCAGATACATGCCGCCATACGTAAACAAACAGCGCATGTGCTTCTTCATCTTCTCGCTGTTCATGAAAGAAGAATGAATCCGATGCATCAATTCACGCTCTTCGTCCGACAGACGATACGGGTCCGCCGGGTCTACGGTGGGAAAATTCACATCGCGCAAAGGATATTCCTTACCTTCGTATACAAACACACCACGTTCGAAATCCACCAAATGCAGCAGTTTCCGGTTCTCCATACCGAACTCTGGACGACGGCTGATGATTTCCGCCTCCAGTTTCAACTGGATAACCGTAATCGCCTTGTGCATCTGTGTAATCAGCCGCAAGGTCTTCTCATTGTATTCCGCATCGGCAAAGTTCATTTTCGGCGCAAAGATAGTGCAAGGGTCATCCGCATAGGTATCCATGGCAAACGTCGCAAGCGGCAACAGATTGATGCCATAACCATCCTCCAGTGTTGCTAAATTGGCATAGCGCATCGACATACGGATTACGTTGGCTATACAAGCATCATTACCCGATGCGGCACCCATCCACAGAATATCGTGGTTACCCCATTGGATGTCGAAATTATGATAATCGCAGAGAGTATCCATGATAATATGCGCACCCGGTCCGCGGTCGTATATATCGCCCACGATATGCAGCGAGTCGATGGTCAGACGCTGGATAAGGTTGCACATCGCCACAATAAAGTCATCCGCACGCTTCGTAGAGATAATGGTACTGATTATGACATTGATATAGGCATGTTTGTTGGGTTCGATGCTCGATTCGTGCAACAGCTCTTGAATGATATACGAGAACTCTGCCGGAAGTGCCTTGCGTACTTTCGAACGGGTATATTTGGACGAAACGTTCTGGCATACTTTTACCAACTGGTTCAGTGTTATCAAATACCAGTCATCCAGGTCCGTTTCCTGCTCCTTGATAAGTTGCAGCTTCTCTTCCGGATAATAAATTAACGTACAGATTTCCTTCTTCTCACTTTCGCGCAGCGTATGCCCGAATATTTCGTTCACCTTACGTTTCACTGCCCCCGATGCATTCTTCAGCACATGCTGAAAAGCCTCATACTCGCCATGAATATCCGTCAGAAAATGCTCTGTACCTTTCGGCAGATTTAGAATAGCCTCCAGATTGATGATTTCCGTACTGGCATCAGCAATGGTAGGAAAACTGCGTGATAATAATTGCAAATAACGCAAGTCATTGACAATACTTTCCGGAGTTATATTTCCCATAGTTATTTAATTGAATAATTGATAGTTGATAATTAATAGTGCCCTCCATTCCCCATTATCCATTAATGAAGAACATGAGCAGCACTTGGGCTATGATTACCCGTAGAAACATACACAGCGGATAGACCGTAGCGTACGCTACAGACGGATTGTCTCCCGGGATGGTGTCGTTGGCGTAGTTCAGCGCCATGGGGTTTGCCATGCTTCCGCACAGCATACCTGCCATTGTTCCGAAATCTATCTTCAGCCACTTGAAGGTAACGATACCCATAATCAATACCGGAACCACAGTCAGCGCAAAACCTATGGCAATCCATAACAGTCCTTCCGGCCGGAATACCGTATCGAAGAAATGGGCACCCGCATCCAGTCCCAGGCAAGCCAGATAAAGAGACAACCCCAATGCGCGGAGCATCAGGTTCGCACTGCGCGTAGTATAAGTCACCATGTGCATCCTCGGACCGAATGTCCCGATAAGAATACCTACGATGATAGGACCTCCTGCCAATCCGAGCCGTACGGGAGCGCTGATGCCGGGAATGGAAATAGGAATCGCTCCCAAAGCCAGACCGATGACAATGCCGATAAATACCGCCACTAGGTTCGGTTCCTTCAGGCTTTTCACTGCATTGCCCAGCACCTTCTCCACATTTTGTATGGCAGCGGCTTCGCCCACTACGGTCAGGCGGTCACCCAATTGCAAGGTCAGTTCCGCTGTGGCCAACAACTGCACGCCACTGCGATAAACTCGGCTGATATTGATACCGTAATGATTACGCAGATGGAGAGAGCCCAGCTTCTTGCCGTTCAGCTCCGGACGTGTCACCACGATACGTTGCGAAATCAGCTGGCTGTCAATGGCATTCCAGTCTATATCTTCCTTGTTCCAGTCGGTATGCTCCTGCTCGCCGAAGAGCACGGTCAGTGCCGGTGTATTTTTCTCCGAGGTAATCACCAGCAGGCGGTCACCTTCCTTTATAATCTTTTCCGAAGTAGGAATACTCACATTCCCATCCCGCCACAAGCGGGAAATCACAAACTTCGGATAGCTGTTCAGCCCGCCTATTTCCTTGATACTCTTGTTGAAGATGGCAGGATTGTGCACCTGGAACGCAACAATATAAGGCTTGTTCACGTCATCCTTCTCTTTCAATTCCAGGTCTTCCTTATGCGCCAGCGTCTTACGGATGAACAGTACGGCCAGAATGACCCCTACCACCCCCAGCGGATATGCCACCGCACACCCCAAAGCAGGTGTACTGGTCTCCAATCCCATCTGTTTCAATGTCTGCTGTGCCGCACCGAGTGCCGGTGTATTTGTCGTGGCACCACAAAGTATGCCCACCATATCCGGCAGGGATACTCCCAATCCATAGCTGCCCACTACAGTCAGCAGGGTGCCGATGAGCACTACACCCGTGGCGAGCATATTCAGCTGTACCCCTCCTTTACGGAAAGAACTGAAAAAGCCCGGTCCCACCTGCAAACCCAAGGCATACACAAATATCACCAGCCCGAAGCTTTCCGCATAATTCAGCATCTGCGGGTCTATGGACAACCCGAAATGCCCGGCAATGATGCCGGCAAAGAATACAAACGTCACTCCCAATGAAATGCCGCAAACATGTATCTTTCCCAATCCCAATCCGATAGCGGAAATCAACGAAAGTACCACAACCGCCTGCAAAGCGGAGTGTTCAACGAATAAACTATATAGCCAGTCCAATGTGCATTCTATTTTACAGTTTCAAGCTGCAAAGATAGTGCAAACCTAATGCAAAATAAAACGAACCCGTCTATTTTTTATGCGGCAGCACTTCTAAAAAAGAGATACGATACAATAAATCCCTGCTGCCAGCAAAGCACTGACGGGGATAGTCAGCACCCAGGCGGTCATCAGACTCTTCGTAACTCCCCAGCGTACGGCCGAAAGCCGCTTCGTGGCCCCTACCCCGATAATGGCTCCTGTAATGGTGTGTGTCGTACTCACCGGAATCTTCAGATACTCCGTCAGATAGAGCGTAAACGCACCGGCAGTTTCCGCAACCACCCCTTCCAGCGGCGTCACCTTCGTAATTTTGGTTCCCATGGTCTTCACAATCTTCCACCCACCGGACATAGTACCGAGTGAAATGGCCGTAAAACAAGAGAATGCCACCCAGTCCGGCAGGTCATCAATACTGTTTATCCCCATTCCCAATCCTTCCGAATGTCCGGCTATCATGGCCGCAGCAATGATACCCATTACCTTCTGTGAATCATTCAGACCGTGCCCGATGCTGAACAAAGCCGAAGACACCAGCTGCAGTTTCTTGAACCACAACTCGGCCGTATGAGGATGCGCCCTGCGGCAAATATACAAAACCAACAACGTAAAACCGAATGCCACCACCATACCAATCAAGGGAGCCAGAAAAATGAATGCCGCAATCTTCAGAATGATACTCAGCTGGATGGCCTCAAAACCGTGTGCCATGATGGCAGCTCCGGCAAAACCTCCGATAAGCGTGTGCGAAGAAGAGGAAGGAATCCCCTTCCACCAAGTAAACAGATTCCAGGCAATGGCTGCAATCACACCGGCCAGAATAATAGGCAAAGTAATGTAAGGCTCCATCACCGTTTTCGATACGGTGTTGGCAATGCCGAAACCGCCGATGACACACTTGGCAATAAAAAAGGCCACAAAATTGAAGAAAGCCGCCCATATCACCGCCTGAAACGGTGTAAGCACTTTGGTAGACACAATGGTGGCAATAGAATTGGCCGCATCATGAAAACCGTTGATATAATCGAATATCAGAGCCAGCACAATGATAATCACTAATAGTTCCATACGTCCGTCCGTTTATGCGTATTTCACAATCAGGCTCCTCAAAATCTTGCCCACGTGTTCGGCTGCATCCGTCGTTTTCTCCAGCTCATACATAATCTCCTTGATTTTGATGAGTTCAATGCAGTCCTTCTCTTCTTCAAAAAGCCTGGTGATGAAAAATTCATAGACATCATCCGCCCGGTTCTCTATGTCATGCATTTGGTTACAGTATGCGCGCAGCTTATCCGGACTCTTGCGGAATGCCTCCAGTTCATCCATGGCCTGGTCAATGAGGGCCGCTTCCTGTTGGACCATATGTCCCAGCTCTTTCCCCTTGTCCGAAATAGGATGCGGATTATAGATAGTGATACGCTTGGCACAGCTGTTTATTCCATCAATCACATCATCCATGCCCGAAGCCAGGTCGTGGATATCCTCCCGGTCAAAAGGAGTAATGAAAGTAGTGCCCAGTTCATCCAGAATCAGATTGGTCAGCTTATCGCCCTCGCGCTCCAAATCTTTGATTCGTTTATAATCTTCCGCCCTCTTCTCAGGCGAGTCATGGCCCAATATTTCTATCAACAGAGCCGACGAGGACAATAAAATCTCAGACAATTGCTTCAGCAAAGGAAAGAATTTCGGTTCTTTCGGTGTGAACCGGCTAAAAAAAGAATTCTTCATAACGGATAAAAATGTACTAAGTATATTAATTTATTTTTGTTTTCATTGTTTCAGTCTTGCACGCAGCACTTCTACCACGGCCGGCAGTATGGAAATCATAATAATGACCACAATCAGCAGAAACAATATGACATACGCCCACATATGATATTCCTGCACTATATCAATCATATACTGATCAATATGGAGAAAAAAATCCATTATATATTGATTATCAGTACTTAAAAATAGAGAAAAACTCGGCATGGAGAGACGGGCAATCTCTCCGGCTCCCGAAAGAGAGGGGGAAAAGTACTAAATAAGAATACGCCTCAGCGTATATACATAATATCTATATGAAATCTTATGAGGATGGAAAGTAAAAGGGAAAGAAGTTGTCTTTTCTTCTGGAAGCAGAGTTTTCAGGGTTCTCGCGACCTTGACAGCAATGAAGTCAGGATTAAGCCTCAATAATTTCGAGCAAGAGACATGCCGCAATGAGAAGGTATTTCCTATGCAACCGGCATCTGCCAGGCAATTGTAATTCACGTCCTCCCCTTTTCTCTGGCATTGTCTGCCATCTGCCCCCGACAAGTTGTACCGGGTTCCGGAGAAATAATGCACATCCGCGGTAGGGAGTGTCTTACATCCCTCCATATCATCAGAAACGGAAGTGAACTTCGATATGAGGAACAACCCTAACAAGATATAGAATATACATTTCGCCATAGCGGGTGCAAATATAGAAACTATTTTCGGATTACAACAGAAAAATAAAAAACAAAAAGCGGTCAACCGTTTCATCAGTCAACCGCTTTCTTGTTTTTGTAGTGGGTACGAGAATCGAACTCGTATACCATGCGTGAGAGGCATGTATCCTAACCGTTAGATGAACCCACCCTCGCATTTGTCTTGTACACCCTCAGGGATTCGAACCCTGGACCCACTGATTAAGAGTCAGTTGCTCTACCAACTGAGCTAAGAGTGCATCTGGCGGAAGCTGGGGGATTCGAACCCCCGGTACGGTTACCCGTACGTCAGTTTAGCAAACTGGTGGTTTCAGCCACTCACCCAAACTTCCTTTTTATAACCAGCATTCTTTTCAAATGCGGTGCAAATGTAGGTCAAACTTTTGGACTGTGCAAATCTTTCCTACATATTTTTTTCACCGTTTTCATGCAATTTGAGATAACACGTTAACACTCAAACCCTAAAACAAGAAAAAAAATTTGATACATATCAAACCGTCCTTTTCAACCTTTCCTTATCTTTGCGCGATTTTTAAAGTATAGTGCACATACACGGACAATGATACAACAAGAAAGCCTGAAAAAGCGGCTTGCCAAGCTGGCCGCCCCCATCTTTATAGAGACACTTCTCATCATGATGCTCGGTGCGGTGGACACCATCATGCTGAGCCGCCACTCAGACAACAGTGTTGCCGCCGTAGGGGTAGTCAACCAGATTATCATGCTCACTTTCCTCGTTTTCGAAGTCATCAATCTCGGAACGTCCGTTCTGTGTTCCCAGTATCTCGGTGCGAAACTACACAAGAAAGTAGTGCAAGTGGTCGGCGTATCCATCCTCGTCAACCTGGCGGTAGGTATCACGGTCAGCCTGGTACTGTTCTCCTGCGCCCGTCCCATCCTCCGGCTGATGGGCCTCACCGCCGAATTGATGCAGGACGGCACGGACTATATGCGTATCGTAGGCGCTTTCGCCTTCTTCCAGGCATTATCCCTCACTCTCTCCGCCTCCCTGCGCAGCGCCAACAAAGCCATCTACCCGATGATGGTCACCGTTGTGGTCAACATCCTCAACATTATCGGCAACTACTCCCTCATCTTCGGCCGCTTCGGCTTTCCGGAACTGGGCGTAGAAGGCGCCGCCATCTCTACAGCCTTCAGCCGGGGCGTCTCCATGATTATCCTGTTCCTCATACTGTTCCGCAAGCACATCCACCGTTTCCCAGTGGCATACTTCCGCCCTTTCCCATGGATAGAACTAAAGAATCTGATGAAGGTAGGCCTGCCCTCCGCCGGCGAACAATTGTCGTACAGCTCGTCGCAAGTCGTCATCACCTACTTCATCAACATGCTGGGAGTGGAAGCGCTCGCCACCCGTACCTATTGTGTCAACATCATCATGTTCGCTTATCTGTTCAGCATCTCCATGGCCCAGGGCGGCGCCATCTGTATCGGGCATCTGATAGGCGAGAAGAAACCTCACGCAGCCTTCCTTATGGGAAAATACGTCATGAAGAAATCCGTCATGATAACCGTCATGCTGTCCTGCATCCTCGCCCTTTCGGGGCATGCCATCTTTGGCTGGCTCACTTCCAATCCCGACATCATACGCATGGGGGCCACCATCCTTATTATAGATATCCTCCTCGAAATTGGACGCCCCATCAACATTTTCGCCACCAACGCCCTTCGTGCAGCAGGCGACGTCAACTATCCTTTCTATGTAGGCCTGGTAGTGCAGTGGAGCGTGGCTGTAGGAGCGGGATACCTTTTCGGAATCCCCCTCGGATGGGGTATCTGCGGCATGTGGGTAGCCTTCCTATTGGACGAGAATATCCGTGGATTCATTTTCGTCCGCCGTTGGTATGGCATGAAATGGGTAAACAAAAGCTTCATCCGAAATTGTTTTTAATTCCAAAAGTCCTATCTTTGCTCCCCGAAAGCAGAAGCGGACCGAACTTTACCGGTCTTGCTTACCGAACAAATAAATCATGGTCTTATGGATGCATTATTGAAAGAAACCGTAGACGCCACTGTCAATTCCCGTTATCCGAGTATGGCCCCCGAAGGAAGAAAGCTGATAGAGAAAATCCTCATCCGCAAGGAAGTCGAGAAAGGCGCATTGTTACTCAATGAAGGGCAGGTAAGCCATAATATCGTACTTGTAGGAAAAGGTATGCTGCGCCAATTCTATTATAAGAATGGCAAAGACGTCACCGAGCACTTTTCCTATGAAGGCTGCATCATCATCTGCATCGAAAGTACTCTGAAGCAGGAACCCACCCATCTCATGATTGAGGCGCTTGAGCCGAGCGTCGTATATCTGTTGCCGTACAACAAGCTGTTGACGCTCACCGAAATTTCATGGGAAATAAACATGTTCTACCGAAAGATTCTGGAATATTCCCTGATTGTCTCACAAATAAAGGCTGATTCCTGGCGATTTGAGACTGCACGCGAACGCTACACCCAACTCATGGAACAACAGCCCGAGGTCATCAAGCGGGCTCCTTTGTCGCATATTGCGTCCTATCTGCTGATGACCCCCGAAACACTGAGCCGGGTACGTTCGGGCATACTGTAACCCTCCTCCTGTCTGCCCGAAGGCCACATATCTGAGTTTTATACGGAAACCCCTCTTTTCTTCCTGAAGAAAAGTTCCACCGGGACGAAATCTTTTCAGTCCCGGAAGCGTTTATATGCAATTCTAAAACTTAAAATTCAGATTATGACTTCTATATATACATTTACAAGTTCACTGATACGAAGCATAAGGCAAACCGGACGCTATAGCACCTCCGGCATATACACCAGTACACTGAACAGTTTTCTCCGCTTCACCGGCAACCGTTCCATCACCTTTGAAGAACTTACCCCCAACCTCATCAAGCAATACGAAGACCGGTTGCTCGGCGAAGGGCGGCGCCACAGGCGGTCAAGGATAATTTTCTCCACAGTCTGAAACCAATAAAAGCTATTCATTTATGACCATAGCCGTTGATTTTGACGGTACCATTGTAGAACACCGCTACCCCCGGATAGGAGAAGAAATTCCCTTTGCCACCGCTACGCTGAAGATGCTGATAAACGAGCGTCACCGGCTGATTTTATGGTCGGTACGTGAAGGGAAGCTCCTGGAGGAAGCTGTGGAATGGTGCAGGGAACGGGGTGTGGAATTCTATGCCGTCAACCGGGACTATCCGGAAGAAGACATCGCACACACCGGTTTTTCACGCAAAGTAAAAGCCGATCTCTTTATCGATGACCGCAACCTGGGCGGACTGCCTGACTGGGGAAGCATTTACCGCATGATACATGACCGACTGACCTACGAAGAACTGTTTCGCGAAAACAGTGAACCGGTCCGGCAGAAAAAGAAAGGCTTTTGGGCACGTTTGAAAAAATAATATCCAAAGGAGATTTTTGACTTATGTCAATTCATAACCCGTAAAAACCTTCTAATTTTGTACTCGAAATAGAGAAAGATTAGTTTTTGTAAGAGTAAAGAGATTAGTTTTTAGGGTGCACTTAAAAAATAGGCAATATCCACAACGGTTATTGCCTATTTTTATATATAGCCGGAAGCCAAGTATATCAATACAAACTTCCCTGACCGACTTCCTTAAAGAGCTTCGCCAACTTCTCCACCACCGGCTTCATATAACGTTCTCCTTTCTCGGCAGAAGCTTTTTTGGGGTTCCCTACCCCGCTGTCGACTGTAGCCTTATCCCAATGGCGGGGAGCCCAGCCAACCTTTTCATTCAAGGAAGGAATGGCAAACGGGTGGGATTCTCCGTCACCGGCCTCAGCCAGATTCACCAGCTCGGGATGGTAATGCATCATGACGGAAGTCTCAGACTCGCCGGCATGGTCGTCGACAGCAGCCTCAAAGTAGTCTTTGGGAGAGACGATGCTGAACCAGTCGGCAGCGATAATCAGAAAATCGGGATATACAAACGCCAGGTCACGAATCATTCCCTTGAAGTTGTTGCCGCCATGACCGCTGAGAATAATCAGCTTGCGCATGCCTTGTGCATAGAGGGAGGCAACTATGTCTTCCAAAATGGCCTGCTGGGTGGAGTAGCGCGTATGAATGCAGAACGGAAGTTCGCGCTGCCCCGGATTGTGTGCACCGAAAGGTACGGGAGGCATCACCATGCAGCGTACACCGGAATTCTGCAAAGCCAGCGCAGCCGCGTCTACAGCAATGTCATGCGGCAAAATACAATCAGTGAGATAAGGCAGATGCAGATTATGGGGCTCCGTAGCTCCCCACGGCAAGATGACAACGTCATACTTCACTCCTTTCACCTTTCCATAGCAGGAAACAGTAAGGTCAATTTCTCTTTTTTCCATGATAGTTTATTTTGGGGGTAAATCTTTACCGCAAAAATAAACATTATTCCGTCACATTGAACCTATTGCCGGCGATATTCTTTAGGTGACATGCCAGTGTGATGCTTGAAATACTTACCAAAGAAGGACTGGTTGGCAAAATGCAGCTCGTCCGCAATTTCCTGAATGCTCATTTCGGAAGACTTCAACAAGGCTTTGGCTTCCAAAACTACAAGACTATCAATCCATTCGCCTGCCGTCTTTCCACTGATTTCTTTCACTACGGTGGAGAGGTGCTTGGCGGTGAGAAACATCTTATCGGCATAATAGGACACACTTCGCTCTTCTTTATAAGACTCTGAAACGGCACGGATAAAGCGCTCGAACAAGTCTTCCTTCCTGCTTTTGGGAATGCGTTCCTGAACGACATGTCCTTGATAAATGTTATATATCTCATAAAAAAGGGCCAACAGCAGCCCCTGAGTGATTTCCTTACGAAAAGGGTTGTCTTTCAGCTTCACCTTGCTCCAAAGAAAAGAGTGATACTCCTGAAATGATTGGGATTCCTCCGGAGTGATGTGGACAAAAGGCCGTTCCTTAATCATAAAGAACATAGGGAAAAGCTGCTGCATGGTAGGTATCACCATATCCATAAAGTCCTTTGAAACAGCAATGAAAAGTCCGGAAAAATCTTCGGAGCGTTCCCGTTGCAGAACAATCTGGTCGGGAAGAATAATGCCCAACATACCTTCCCGCATTTCACATTGCTGCAGGTTGAGTTCCAGTTTGCACCACCCTTTCAAACAGACAGTCAGGCAAGCAGCATTCAAACGGGTGGGATAAGAGCTCAAAGGCATATCCTTGATGTCATTAAAAATAGCAAAATCATTGCCGATGAAATCAATCATCGGCAAATGATGTATCTGGGAAATGTCTACATTCCGTATTCTCTTAGTATCCATGGTTTTTGTGCTTTGGCGACAAATGTAGGACTATTTTGCGGAATTTAGCTCTAAAAATTCTTAAATGGAAACTTTTAGTTCATTATCTTGAAACCGATAAAAAAGGTTCTCGGCTGCGTCGGTCCGTAGAAATAACCCGCATCGCGGAATTCCCCTTTATCCAGGTCTTTCTGGAAACTGTTAAAGATATTCTGTACACCCGTATTCAACTGAAGCTTGATATGGTCGTGAAGCACAAACGTATAGTTCAACTTCACATTCAGATCCAGAAATTGGGGAGTATGCTCCATGCGGTCTGAAGTGATATTACAGAAGGCACCCTCGGGAGCATCTTCCGGTGCGTAGTGCGGAACAATCATCTTTCCCGTATAAGTGCCGGAAAGAGAGAAATCAAAATTCTTTACCGGTGCGGAAGAGAAAGTGAAGTACCCGTAATAATCCGGTGTACGGGGCATGCGCTTAGTGGTAAGGTCTTTTCCGTCCACCTTTGTCCAAGCTTCCTCATGGGTATAGCGGCTGCGCTGTGCCGTAAATCCGAGTTGGAACTGCGCCTCCTTACCATGGGCAATCCTCGCATCCAGATTGGCACCATATACACGTGCACCGTTTCCGTTGCGGCGCTCCTTAATAACATCCCCTACTTCGTTCTTGCCGATATCTTCGAGCACAAAGACATGGCGCAGGTCTGTATAGAAACCTTCCACCAGAATGTTTGCCTGCCAGTGCCCCAAATGGGCAGTCCAGTCTACCGAACCGCTGTAACTGTTGGAACGCTCTTCACGCAGATTGTCGGACAGTTTGATTTGGACACCCTTACCGCCTACTGCCGTTACGTGCAAGTCCTCATCGTATGCCTGCGGAGCACGGAAACCGGTAGAATAAGTCAAGCGTGCCTGAAAATCATCTGTCGGCTTGTAGAGCAGGTTGACGCGAGGACTGAAAATAAGCTTGTCAATCAGGTTGTGCTTGTCCAGACGAGCGCCGACCAACATGGTCAGTACATTCATTTTCCACTCATTCTGCACGAAAGCACTGGCAATGCGGACATCCTGCTCCATGTCACGATGATAGCCGGTCATAATGTCATGCAGGGAGTTGTTCTGATATTCCAGTCCGCCGGTGAAGGTAGCGGGAGCAAAGAAACAGTTGTCCATATTGCCTACATACATGCCACCGGCAACCCAAGTCAAGTCTTTCGTCTTGCCGTAGGCATTCATGTCCTTTTGGGCACCATAGTAACTGTTGCGATCGGTGTGCTGGATGGAGGTGTAAGCTGAAATCTTATGCTTGTACTCTTTCCAGAATAAATCGTAGCTCACGCCTCCGCTATTGATGATATGCTTGGTCTGCTCGGTAATGTCCGTCTCATGCGGCTGCAAATCAAATTTATTACCTCCGCGACGAAGTTCGTTAGTAGTATGGTATTCCAGATTGATGCGGCTGAAATGCGTAGGACGGTAATAGGCACGGAAACCGAAGGTATTCATGTTCAGCTTGCCCAGCTCGGAAAAGCCATCGCCATCGCGGTCGTAGGGGTTACGGTTGCGGTAACTCTCATAAAGGGCAATGCCGTAGGAGTTATCTTTGGCAACCAGCGATACATTGCCACCCATATATTGCTCCCAGGACTTGCCGTCCATATTGGAGAACATACTCGATACCTGGAAGGAATTGTTGATGGGATCTTTGGTTATGATGTTGATGGTGCCTCCCACAGCATTAGCTCCAAACAAGGCAGAGCCTCCGCCACGCACCACTTCTACCCGTTCAATCATGTTCACGGGGATTTGCTCCAATCCGTACACACCGCTCAATGCACTGATGATGGGACGGCTGTTTATCAATATCTGCGAATACGGACCTTCCAAGCCATTGATGCGCACCTGGGGGAAACCACAGTTCTGGCAGTTGTTCTCCACACGCAAGCCCGACTGGTAGTTCAGTGTCTTGGCAAGGTCGGTGGAGTTGACCATCTCGAACAATTTGGTACTCATCACATTCACGACTACCGGAGCTGCCTTGCGGCTTACCTCGTTGCGGTTGGCAGATACCACCACTTCATCGGTCATAAAACTCTCCTCTTCCATCGGGAAATGTATGACGGCAGTAAAGTCCTTGCTCACCGTCACTTCCTTCTCTTGGGTCTTATAGCCCACGGCAGACACACGGAGCTTGTATTTTCCCGCCGGAAGCTTGCGGAACTCAAATTGTCCTTCTTCATTGGAAACCGTTCCCTGACCGCTGCCGATAATCAAAACCGTGGCATACGGTATATTTTCCTCCGTACCTTTCACTATCACATGGCCGGAAATCATATTGCCTTCCTTTATAGGATTTACGGCAAAAGCTACGCTGGCACTTACCACTGCAAGTACCAACGCCAAAATGTATTGTTTCATCAAATTAGCGCTCTAAATAAAAAAATAATTCAAGTCTGAAAAAAGATAATAATCCGACATACCGCACTTCTTTCACTGAAATACCGGACATTCGAGACTAAAACACCTGGTATCTACATGCAAAAAATCCAGGCGTTTTTAAACCTAATGACTATGAAAAAAGAGCGGGAGGAGCGCGAAGGGAAAGAGTACGTATAACTTCCCCCTTTACAGTAGGCGTTGCCGGTTTGGCTCTGAGCATGGACAGCAAAGGACGCATCGGGTGCTGAACCTCATACACATCCACCCCGGAAGAGTGGAATACCGACAGATGCCCGATAACCAGAAGGGAAGTCTGAGAGTGAGAGTGTGTGCCATGAAAAGGGTGCGAGTGCGTTATCATCACCCCATTCACATAATGGACGTGAGTGAACGCAGTGATACTTGCCTGGTACATGATAAACAGTACCAGCAAGCTCAATGCACCTATAATTTTTTTCTTCTGCTTCACGTCCAAAAACTTATACTATAGATTTTGAGCCGCAAAGATAGTGAATTATTCTTTAACTTTGCCAAACAAGAACTCATAATCACGCTTGGAAGCCGGAGCCGCCCACTCTTCGGGAATAAACTTCCACTGATTCAGCGCACGCGGTTCAATCACCTTCTTCTGCTCAATGTACTGCATCAGATAATAGCGTAAGTCCTTATCCGTAGAGTGGATGATGCGCTCCTTCAATTCATCCTGCGAGATGCCGGCCCCCTTTGTCAGCAATTCGCCGCCACCGTTTCCGCGATAAGAATTCACCGCTACCTTATACATTTTATCCATATCGAACGGAGTACCGTCTGCCATACTGAGAATGGCTACCTTCTCGCCATCCGGCTTGGTCACATCCACCGTGTAGATAATACCCGCCGCAGAATCGAAGTTGAAGCTGAAATTCTTGAATGAAGCCCTATCCGTAGCACCTTCGCGGCGCTTCTCACGGAAGAGAAGGATATGGTCGTCCGGAGACTTCATCCGATTGGTCCACAAATCATACGACATCTCCAAGGCATCGCGTATCTCCTTTCCCGTCAGACGCATGGTGTAAAGCATATTTTCATACTTATACAGATTGAACATATCGTTCACAAAAATGTCTCCTTTACGGATTTCCGTATCATAGGACAAAGGAGCTGCAAAAGAAATATCCGCTCCGCTGATTGCCAACTGCAACTCATGAATAAGGTCTATAAAAGCGGAAGAGCCGAAATAGGCAGGACGTGTGGAGATGGTCTCGGTAAAAGAACCTATTTTCTTGGAAACAAAATTCTGCACAGCTGCATATTCGGGGGCAAAGCGCTGCATGAACTCTTCGCTGACACCGTAGTCTTTCGTATCGGACAGTATGCCGTCTATCTTCTTGCCAACAACCTTACCGTCACGCAATTTCAAGGTTATATCCACATTACTAACAACGACACCGTTGCTGGCAGGGTCCATCACCAGTACCGAGTCACCAACTATGTTGCACACCCTCTTGCATTCGCGAGCATGGTCATGGCCCATCAGGACAATATCGAATCCCGGCACATTGCATGCCACTTCCACCGAAGCGTTTTCGCGATACTTGCCTCCCATCAGCTGGGCATCCTGACCGGCATGGAACATACCGATAACCAAATCCGGCTTTTCCTGCTCACGGATAATCTTCATCCATTTGCGGGCAGTCTCCTCCATATCGTCGAAACGCAACCCTTTCCACAGATTCTCTGAAAGCCATACGGGAATGGCAGGAGTTATCATACCGAGAACCACAATTTTCACTCCGTCACGTTCCAGCACCTCATAGGGTTTGAAATGGGTTTCTCCGGTAGCAATATCCACAATATTGGCACCCAATATCGGAAAACGGCAATCACCTGCCCAACGGTCGAAAACGGCACGACCGGTCTCTACATCATGGTTACCCATATTACCGGCATCATACCCCATGAAATTCATCATCTCTGCAGTCAGATGGGGAGCAACAGTATCTATGTAATTATAGTAGTAGGCAGTGGGCTGTCCCTGCAGAATGTCGCCATTGTCCAAGAGAATCAGGTTTTCGCCATAAGTCTCACGCTCTTTTTGCACCAAAGCATGCACGCGTGCCAGACTGCCGGTTGCCTCCCGGCGGCGTATAAAGTCGTAGGGATAGTAGTTTCCGTGTATATCACTGGTCTGTACGACTTTCAGTTTCACCTCTCTTTCCTGCGCAGGCAGTATGCTTGTCAGGACAAAAATCCAGATAAAAAAACAACTAAATCTTTTCATTATATTTCCTTATTTCTTGTCAGTCCTTATAAATTCATGGGATGGGTAAATACAAACCGCGCTCCATCCGTATAGGCAGGATCTATCCAAATTTCACCGCCCCACTTCTCAACGGTCAGCTTACAGATGGACAAGCCCAAGCCGGTTCCCTGCACATATTCGTTCAGCTTCTCGAAACGTTCGAACACCCGTTTCTGTTTGTCCAAAGGAATGCCGCAACCGGTGTCAGTCACCGAAAATACTGCTACATTCCCTGCTGTATCCAGTTCCAGCTTCAAGGTTATCGTACCTTCCTTTGTAAACTTGTCCGCATTGGAAAGCAGATTTATCACAACCTGCTGTAAACGCTGCACGTCCGTCCGCATCTCCACCACCTCACGTTCACACTCAAATAGGAATTGATTGGTCGACCTACGTGCCTGGGCCACGGAAGCTACTACCTGCTGGCATATCTGCACTACATTGCAGCTCTCCAAAGAAAGGATGACGCGGTCGGCCTCCAAACGGGACACATCCAATATGTCATTAATCAGCCGAAGCAGCAAATCAGAGTTGGTCCTGATAATTTCAAAATAGCCACGCTGTTCTTCTTCCGAGGCTCCTCCGGCAGACAGCACGTCCGAGAAGCCCACAATCGCATTCAATGGCGTACGGATTTCGTGGCTCATATTGGCAAGGAAAGCACTCTTCAGGCGGCTGGATTCTTCAGCACGGTCCTTTGCCTCTCGCAAAGCACCTTCGGATACCTCCAGTTCATCCTTCAACTTCTTTGTATGATAATAAAAATAAAGGGAAACGAACAAACCGCCCAACAGCACCAATAGCACAGCACAGACAGACCAGATATGATACTTGTACTGTTCATAGAAAGAAGGGGTTACATTCAGCATCTTTACCGGTTCCGGAAGGTTGGCAATATTCAGTTCCTTTTCCTTCACGAGCTTGCCGTCCAGTATGGTCTCATTCGGAATGACTTCCATATGAGTATTCCCATCCTGTGGGTCAGTCAGCAGACGATAAGATTGCCTTGCCATCTCCTTGCCCAAAGCACGGTAGGCAGGAACGATGCCTGCCACAGCCCAGTATCCCAAACCTGCAGAACTCAAAGAGAATGTGGGCAAGGCTGGAGCAGCTTCCATCATGGCATAAGTAGCATTACGCATAAAATAGCCATCATTCATATCCACGCGCCACGTCCCCATTAATACTGCCGTATGTTCCGGCAGTTCATGCAACCTATCACAAATAGTATATATTGTATTGACACGTCCGTCAAGCAGTATCAGATCCAATTCGGGAAATTTCTTCATTTCCTTCACTACATAGGCTTGCATAGCAACACCACCATAACTGTTGTCTGATATAAAAGCGATATTCTCGGTGTCAGGATACATCTGCTTTACCATGTTGATATTCGCCTCCACATCATACTCATAAACGAAACCGGCCTTGATAGGCGAATCCGGAAAATCCGTGAAAAAATCTACGGATTCAGGCATCCAAGTTTTCAAATCGATGGTATCTCCCGGCAACAATATGGCGTTCCGGCTGGATAGCGCACTCACTACCGGAGTATTGCCGCGTACAGAGTCTTCCAAAGAAAGGTAGGCAGCCCAAGCTTCCTGCCCAATAAGAACAATCAATGCCGGACTTTTATCATTCTGGTATTTGGATAATAGCCCTGCCATTCTCTTTTCCCAAAAAGGAGCTTCGGAAAAACTTTTGCAATTCATGTTTTCCAATGCAACGGTATTTGTCCCTCCTAAACGTTGGAATTCCTCCATAAAGTCAGAGATATTGCTGGAAGTCCGACCGGCATCCGGATTATAGGAGCTGATAATCAATACCGGATGCTCTCCCGTAATTGAGAAAACAGGCAAAAGGCAGCAGAAAAGCGCTACCACGCATGGTAATATTGTACGATATATGTGTTTCAATTGATTGATTCGTTTAATTGCTCCATAGCTTTGACAAATATAGATAAAAGTTGGAACCTAAAGGAAAAACAACAATTGTTTTTTGTACTTTTGATCCCTATTTATAAAATGAGATACAAAATGATACAAGATTTTCATCGAATGATATCTGCCGTTCTCGGCATATCAGAAAAACAAATAAGACAGACCCTCGGCTTGCTGGAAAACGGAGCGACAATCCCTTTCATCAGCCGCTACCGAAAGGAAGTGACGGGAGGACTGGACGAAGTGCAGATTGAATCCATAAAGACCCACTACGAAAAGCTGAGCGAAACCGCCAAACGTAAAGAAACCATCCTCAGCACCATTCAAGAACAAGGCAAACTGACCGCCGAACTTCAGAAGCGTATCGAGGAGACCTGGGAGAACACCCTACTGGAGGACATCTACCTTCCCTACAAACCCAAACGGAAAACACGTGCCGAAGCAGCCCGCCAAAAAGGACTGGAACCCCTCGCCACCCTGCTGATGCTACAACGTGAGCCCCATCCGGAGGAACGCGCCGCCGGTTATGTGAAAGGAGACGTGAAGAACGTGGAAGATGCACTGAAAGGTGCCCGTGACATCATAGCCGAGCATGTAAGTGAAGATGAACGGGCTAGAAACAGCGTCCGGAGTTCCTTTGTCCGCCAAGGCACACTGACCGCCAAGGTGGTGAAAGGCAAAGAAGAAGAAGCGGCCAAATATCGCGACTATTTCGACTACTCCGAATCCTTGCGGCGATGCAGTTCCCACCGTCTGCTCGCCATCCGGCGCGCTGAAGCGGAAGGTTTGCTGAAAGTCAGCATCAGCCCCAATGACGAAGAGTGTGCAGAGCGCCTAGAACGGCAGTTCGTGCGGAGCAACAACGCCTGTGGACAGCAAGTAGCAGAAGCTGTGCAAGATGCCTACAAACGCCTGTTAAAACCGTCCATAGAAACGGAATTCGCCACCCAAAGCAAGGAGCGCGCCGACGAGGAAGCCATCAAAGTGTTTGCGGAAAATCTTCGTCAATTGCTACTGGCCTCACCATTGGGGCAAAAGCGTGTGATGGGTATAGACCCCGGATTTCGTACTGGTTGTAAAGTTGTGTGCCTCGATGCACAAGGAAATCTACTCCATAATGAGAACATCTACCCCCACCCTCCAGTCAGCAAGCAGAAGGAGGCATTCGCCAAACTGCAAATGATGATGGAGTCCTATAAAATAGATGCCGTAGCCATAGGTAACGGAACTGCCAGCCGCGAGACGGAAGAGTTCTTGAAGCATCAGCGCTTCAACCGCGATGTGCAGATATTTATCGTCAGCGAGCAGGGAGCTTCCATCTATTCGGCCTCTAAAATTGCACGGGACGAGTTTCCCGACTACGACGTCACCGTGCGTGGTGCCGTGTCCATAGGCAGACGACTGATGGACCCACTGGCAGAGTTGGTAAAGATTGACCCGAAATCTATTGGTGTGGGGCAATACCAGCATGACGTGGACCAGACAAAACTGAAAAAGTCGCTGGACCAAACTGTAGAGAACTGCGTAAACCTGGTAGGTGTCAACCTAAACACCGCAAGCAGCCACCTGCTGACCTATATCTCGGGATTGGGTCCTCAACTGGCACAGAACATTGTGAACTATCGCGCCGAAAACGGTGCCTTCACCTCCCGTAAAGAATTGATGAAAGTGCCGCGCATGGGCGCCAAGGCTTTTGAGCAATGTGCCGGCTTCCTACGTATTCCGCAAGCAAAGAATCCGCTGGACAACACCGCCGTCCATCCGGAAAGCTACTGCATCGTAGAACAGATGGCAAAGGATTTGGGATGCAGTGTAGCCGAACTGATAGCCAGTAAGGAACTGCGTCTGAAGATTAATCCGGAACGCTACCTCTCCCCCACCGTGGGTATGCCGACACTGAAAGACATCCTGCAAGAGTTGGACAAACCAGGACGTGACCCGCGCGGACCAATAAAGATCTTTGAATTTGACAAGAATGTGCGCACCATCAACGAGTTGCGTGAAGGCATGGAACTGCCCGGCATCGTAGGAAACATCACCAACTTCGGCGCATTTGTTGACATAGGCATCAAGGAAAATGGCCTGGTACACCTCTCTCAACTCGCCGACAGATTCATATCAGACCCCAATGAAGTGGTGTCAATTCACCAGCATGTACGCGTAAAGGTACTCAGCATAGACATGGACCGGAAACGCATACAGCTGACAATGAAAGGAGTGGAGCAGAATTAGGGATTAATGATTAGGGATTAATACGGAAACCACTAATCATTAATCCCTAATCACTAATCCCTTATAATAGTGTCTTAAGATAATTACTGTACCAAGCACTAAAAGTAGTGAACACAGAATGGAGCCTTCGAACCCGAAGGTTCCTCCATTTATCAAATTTTCTTCCGGAAAGTGAAGAATCAGCAGATTCTCATTGCTGAATTCATTTCCACTGACTTTATATCCCAAAACGGAACCTTGAATCCAGTTCCAGAACCAATGCAAGGCAATGGGGAAACAGAGGTTACGCGTATATATATAGGAAGCCCCCAAGAAACAACCTGCCAGCATGATATTCAGAAACGGGACAAAGGCAAAGTTAGGATTGAAAAGGTGCATCAACGAAAATAACACCGCAGAGATAAACAATGCCACAAACTTATTGATGCCTCCATCCAGCATACGCCCTAAAATAAAACCGCGTCCGATAACTTCTTCCGTAAGCGCCACAAAAAAATAAAGCAAAAGACTGACCAGCAGAGATATGGGAGAAAACAAGAACCCTACCACCTCCACTGCCCCTAACAGCAAAGACAAGCCAAAACCGACTACATACAAGAACACGACAAACAAAGCTCCTCTCAGCAGGCTCCTGCCCCATCCCTTCAAAGACAAGCCCAAACCCGAAAAAGGAAGCTTCCTAAAGCCCAACACCATACAAGCGGCAATCAGCCCACTGACCAGCATCAAGACTTCATTCAGCATCTGAAAGTAAATGTTTGTTTCACCAACTTCCGTCTTCAACTCCGGAAAAACTAATGCAAAAGGTATGGCAAACAAAAACAGAAAAATCATTGAAAGTACAGCAAACAGTACTATATCAACGAATGCCAACCAAATACTTTTTGCTTTACTTGCTGTAACAAGCCCTTCCTTTACCGTCTCTTCTGTCTCCATTTGTATCTCAATATTGATTAATATCCGACAAAAATAATAATAAAAAGAAAAAACCTCATGTATTCCTGCCGTTTTCTTCCTATATTTGAAAAATCAATCTAGAATCAATAAACATGAAACTAAGAAAAATACTTTTAGCCATTGCCGGACTGGCGTTAATGCTGAATGCCTCGGCACAAAAATCCAAAAGATACTACGTAGCCAAACCCGGTACCTTGGTGGAGCTGATGACTGAAGCGGAAGCTAATGAAATTACCCAACTAACCCTGCAGGGCAAACTGAATGCCATAGACTTCAGGCATCTAAGAGATGAATTCAAGAATCTGCAGCAGTTGGACATCTCGAACGCATCTATCAGCACGTATGCAGGCAAGAACGGAACTTATCCAAACCGTTTTTACGTATATCCTGCCAATTGCATTCCGGCATATGCCTTCTGCAAGCAAATGGACGACAGTACCTTCATTGGCAAGGAGACACTGACTAGGGTTATCCTTTCCGACAAGACCAAGAACATCGAAGATGCTGCCTTTAAGGGATGCAAAAATCTCAAGATATGCCAGATACGGAAGAAAACGGCTCCCAATCTGTTGTCCGAAGCATTGGCTGATAGCGTTACAGCCATATTTGTTCCATTGGGATGCAGTGACTCCTACCGTACCAAAAAGAAATGGGAGACCTTTGCATTCATTGAAGGAGAACCACTGACAGTAAATGTGCAGATTGGTAAAATGGGCAGCCTTGCCAGCGAACTGCTAAGAGCCGGATTTCAGCCCAAAGACGTTAACTTTCTGACCGTTGAAGGTAAAATGGACGAAGCCGACTTCACATTGATACGCGACTATATGCCCAATCTGGTTTCCATCGACATGACCAACAGTAATGCCACTGCAATTCCCGACTATACTTTCACCCAAAAGAAGTATCTGCTGAACGTACGGCTCCCGCAAGAGCTTAGAAGCATCGGACAGCGTGCATTCAGTGGCTGCGGTCGTTTGTGCGGCACGCTGGTGCTTCCTGCTAGTGTAACCGCCATTGAGTACGGAGCATTTATGGGATGCGACAACCTGCGCTATGTGCTTGCCACGGGGAATAAGATTACCACGCTGGGCGACAACCTTTTCGGCGAAAGCCAAGGCAAAATTATATATAAGGAGAAACAATAACCCAGACTATTCCCCGCCTTAATAAGAACAAAGAGACTCTTTTAATAGCAAAAGAAGGTGTGTCAGAATGATAGCTAAAAATCATTCTAACACACCTTCTTCTTTTTTTCAATATCGCACAAGCCTTTATTAAACAAAAAAGATATGAAAGAAGAATCGTTCCATCATGGCAGAAATATTGTTCCACCGTGGTGAAAAAATCGTTCCACCATGGTGGAACGATTTTTTCCTCATGATGGAACGATTTAAAATATGCTTATTTAGTCCTTAGCTTCCGTTATCACTTTGTTGCGTACATACGTGCACGCAACTCCTTGATGTGGTCTGAAGTGATGTATTCGTCATACTCTATCATCTTGTCGATAATACCGTTCGGAGTCAATTCGATAATACGGTTGGCAACCGTCTGAATGAACTCGTGGTCGTGGGATGAGAAAAGGATATTGCCCTTATAGGTCTTTAGATTATTGTTGAATGCCTGGATAGACTCCAAGTCGAGGTGATTGGTAGGTGTATCCAGAATCAAGCAATTGGCATTGCGCAGCTGCATACGTGCAATCATGCAACGCATCTTCTCACCTCCCGACAATACGCTTGCTTTCTTCAGCACCTCCTCACCGGAGAACAGCATACGTCCCAGAAAACTCTTCATGTAGACTTCATTGCCTTCGCCGAACTGGCTCAACCAGTCCACCAGATTCAGGTCTGTATTAAAGAATGCAGTATTGTCCAGCGGCAGGTAAGCGGTGGTGATAGTCACACCCCAGTTGAAGGTACCCGCATCCGGTTTCATATTCTCGTTGATAATCTCGAACAGGGCGGTCATGGCACGCGGGTCGTGCGAAAGGAATACAATCTTGTCTCCCTTCTCTACATTGAAGTTGACGTCGCGGAACAGCACCGTACCATCTTCCAGCGTTTTCGTCAAACCGGAAACTTCCAGAATCTGATTACCCGGTTCGCGTTCGGGCGTAAAGATAATGCCCGGATACTTACGTGATGACGGCTTGATTTCTTCTACATTCAGTTTCTCCAACATCTTCTTGCGGCTGGTAGTCTGCTTGCTCTTTGCCACATTGGCACTGAATCGGCGGATAAACTCTTCCAGCTCTTTCTTCTTCTCCTCGGCCTTTGCCTTCTGGTTCTGCTGCTGACGGAGCGCCAGCTGGCTGGACTCGTACCAGAAGCTATAGTTACCGGCAAAGAGGTTAATCTTTCCGTAGTCGATGTCCACCGTATGCGTACAAACGGAGTCGAGGAAGTGACGGTCGTGGCTTACCACCAGCACCGTATGCTCAAAGTTGGAGAGGTACTCTTCCAGCCAAGTCACGGTCTCCATATCCAAGTCATTGGTAGGCTCGTCCAGCAGCAAGTTATCAGGATTTCCATAGAGAGCTTGCGCCAGCATGACACGCACCTTTTCCTTGTTGTTCAACTCACCCATCAACAGATAATGCTTGTCCTCCTTGATACCCAAACCACTCAACAAGGCGGCAGCATCGCTTTCGGCATTCCAGCCGTCCAGCTCGGCAAATTTCTCTTCCAATTCGGAAACCTTCAGTCCATCCTCGTCTGTGAAATCCTCTTTGGCATACAGCACTTCACGCTGCTTCATGATGTCCCACAACACCGTGTGTCCCATCATCACCGTGTCCATTACCGTAAAAGCATCCCACTTAAAGTGGTCCTGGCTCAAAACGGAAAGACGCTCTCCCGGAGCCAGCATGATGGAACCCGTCGTAGGGTCCAGCTCCCCGGAAATCGTTTTCAGGAAAGTAGATTTTCCGGCACCGTTGGCACCGATGATACCGTAACAGTTACCACTTGTAAACTTCAGGTTTACGTCATTGAACAACACTCTTTTACCAAACTGTACTGAGACATTAGAGACTGTAATCATCTTTATATTTACGATTTATTTATTTACAATTTACTATTTAATACCTATTAGTCTGCGAATTGCGAGTGCAAAGATACAAATTTTTCCATGAATAGACACAGAGAAGCGCTGTCAATCTGACATAAAAGTATTACCTTTGCAGCGTTTTCGGCAAAAACATCCGTTTTGGCAAAGTTTTTGCTGGAGCACTGATATCGTATTAACTTAAACCCTTAACAGCAATGAAAGCAAAATCATTTTACAAGAATAATAAGCATAACAATATGAATCCGAAAGAAAAAGAAAACAACCAGGAAGAGGAGCTGAAAACTCAAGCTACTCCTAACGAATGTGACGAAGAAACCGTAGGACAAGAAGTTTCACAAGAAAACGAAGCTCCCCTAACAGAAGAAGAAAAGCTCGCCCAGGAACTGGAAAAGGCCAATGAACAGATTGAAGAGCAGAAAGACAAATATCTGCGCTTGTCTGCCGAGTTTGACAATTACCGCAAACGTACCATGAAGGAGAAGGCAGAACTCATCTTGAACGGTGGTGAAAAGAGTATCAGCAGTATCCTACCCATTGTGGATGACTTTGAACGCGCCCTCAAAAACATGGAGACAGCTACCGATGTAGCTGCCGTAAAAGAAGGCGTTGAACTTATCTACAACAAATTCATGTCTGTATTGGGACAAAACGGCGTTAAGGTGATAGAGACAAAGGAACAACCGCTCGACACAGACTATCACGAAGCCATCGCCGTGATTCCGGCACCCAATGAAGCACTGAAAGGCAAAATTCTGAACTGCGTACAAACCGGTTACATCCTAAACGACAAAGTGATCCGTCATGCCAAAGTGGTAGTCGGAGAATAACATAAAACTGTATGGAAAAAAGAGATTACTACGAAGTATTGGAAGTCGAAAAGACAGCAACGGTAGAAGAAATAAAGAAAGCCTATCGCAAAAAAGCCATCCAATATCATCCGGACAAGAATCCGGGCGACAAAACAGCCGAAGAGAAATTCAAGGAAGCGGCAGAGGCATACGACGTACTAAGCAATCCGGACAAGCGTGCCCGCTACGATCAGTTTGGCCATGCCGGACTGGGTGGTGCCGCCGGTAATGGTGGTCCGTTCGGCGGCTTCAGTGGAGGCATGTCCATGGACGACATCTTCTCCATGTTCGGTGATATCTTTGGTGGACACAGTGGAGGAGGTTTTGGCGGTTTTGGAGGTTTCGGCGGAAGTGGCGGCACACAACAACGCCGTTACCGTGGTTCGGACTTGCGCGTCAAGGTAAAACTGAACCTCAAGGAGATCTCTACCGGTGTGGAAAAGAAATTCAAGCTGAAGAAATACGTGCCTTGTACCCACTGTCATGGCACGGGAGCCGAAGGCGACGGCGGCGCCGAAACCTGCCCGACCTGTAACGGTAGCGGCACGGTAATCCGTAACCAGCAAACCATACTCGGCACCATGCAAACAAGAACCACTTGCCCAACTTGTGGCGGTGAAGGCAAAATCATCAAAAACAAGTGTAAGGAATGTGCCGGTGAAGGTATTGTATACGGTGAAGAAGTAGTAACCGTAAAAATCCCGAAAGGTGTCGCAGAAGGTATGCAGCTCTCTATGGGAGGAAAAGGAAATGCAGGCAAGCACAACGGTATGCCGGGAGACCTGCTGATTCTTGTAGAAGAAGAACAAGACCCGAACCTGATACGCGACGAAAATGACTTGATTTACAACCTGCTCCTCAGCTTCCCGACAGCAGCCTTGGGTGGTGCAGTAGAAATTCCCACGATTGATGGAAAGGTGAAAGTAAAAATTGACTCAGGTACGCAACCGGGAAAAGTACTCCGCCTGCGCGGCAAAGGTTTGCCCAACGTGAATGGATACGGCACGGGAGATTTGCTAGTAAATGTCAGCGTATATGTACCCGAAACGCTGAGCAAGGATGAGAAGAAAACATTGGAGGAAATGGAAGAATCTGATAACTTCAAGCCAAACACTTCGATTAAGGAGAAAATATTCAAGAAGTTCAAGAGCCTGTTTGACTAATAACATGGTACATAAAGAAGCCTCCCGATATTTTATTGTATATCGGGAGGCTTCTTTGTTTTATCAAAAAAATATTAAAGTTCCAACATCCGCTTCATAAAAGCCTTTATTCCCTCCACATCAGAAGTCTGAGGAGCCCATGGAGCCAAATCCTCTGAGGGTAGAGGCTGATATGGGCCTTTTTTAATTTCAAAAATAACGGTGCCTGACTCCAAGGTAATAATACTATGCCACGTATTAGAAGAAATCTCCAAACCATATTTACCTTCCGAAGGATTGAGGCATACCTTATCTGTTACATTACCGGCATCATCATAAAAAAATGCCAGTAGACTTCCACGCAAAACCAGATAAGTTTCTTCCTTATCTGTATGACGGTGAGGAGGAAGATAAGTTCCTGGTTCCAAAGCATTCAGCAACCGATGAATAGGGGCATCCATAGACGCATGAAAATTATAATTCATACGTAAACGAGAATTCTCCTTGGCTTGTGAAGTAACGGTATCCAGCAGCTCTTCTGTTATCAGCTTCATCATAACCTCAGCAATTGAGCAAACTTGGCAGGAAGTTCTGCTTTACCCGCTTCAATAGACAAACTTTTTCCTTCTTTATCTAGTAATATAGCAGCCTTCTGCGAGGAAGCCAATGAGGCAACTTCCGCCACATTACCAGCAACAAACAAGCATCCGGAAAAAAGAGGGGTAATCACCTTCCGGGTATGCCCTTTCCATTTTACAAACACAGCCTGCATCGGGCAATATGTAGTATATCCCGCAGCATTCAAACGCTGCATCAACTTATGTTCAGACTTAGGTGCTGTGTACAATGCATGCCAGCACATCATATCATTATCCGTCATCATATTGTTTGCTTTTTCCATCCCTTTAATAAATCTTTTACAAATAATATCCATCCCACACTGCCGACACCTGCCAAGAACATGAAGCCGATCAAAATCATCAATTTATTGGGCTTTGCAGGCTTCAAAGGTACCGTAGCCGGCTGGACAACCGTATATACCGGTGTAATCTCCTGCACCTTAGCTCTTGCCATCTGCAATTGTTGAGACACTTGTGTATATACTTGATAGGCTAAATTCATTTCATTCTGTAAACGCTCTTGCTCTGCGCGATAACTCAGTAATATTATATTCTGGTTTGCATCTACAAAATTTGCGTATTTCTTCTGGGCATCCTCATAACTGGCCTTTGCTTCTCCATAAAGTTTTTCGGTAAATGCCAAATCATGACGAGCCTTATTAGTCCGATAATCTGTGATGTAGTTCTGCAGGCAATGCATCACGGTATCCGTCAGCGAAGCAGATATCAAAGGATCCTGCATAGTAACAGACAAGGTTGTCACACCTGTCTTTTTGTCTACGGAAACAGAGATACGTTTACTTAAAGCATCTGCAATGGCAGACTCATCTCTAGTAAGACGAAAAGGATCCAGCTTTGCGTCCCCCTCTTCCGGTTCATCCTTAAACAAAGACAATGTCCATCCTAACACCTTAAAAGGAGCGGAGAAAATTGCACTCCACCAAGGAGAACGCTGTTCTTCTTTCAAATAAGCATATAAAGTCGTGTCTACTTTTGCTTTCTGATCCTTGACTTTAACATCGAACAGTTCAATCAGAAAAGGAGTAGAACTTACAATATCAGGATAAAGTTCGGGTGACAAAGCATCCTCACCAGAAGAAGTGCCCAAATTGATACCCGCCATGGCTGCAAGGGCTCCCATACTTCCACCACCAGATTTGCCACCACTCTCCGGAGCCAATGTCACACTTGTAGAGTACTCCTTAGGAATACTAAATGCAACAACCAGTCCTACAAGAGCAGCGATACCACACGCCTTAAAAACCAATTTGCGACTAGCCCATACTTTCTGGGCCAGTTCTATCAAATCTATTTCTTGTTCCTCAGGTTGTGGAGAGGTTATGTTTTGTATTCTTTCTTCGCTCATAATTCAAATTACTTAAAGAGATTAACCATAGTCGCAATCATCGCTGCAATAGAAGCTGTCGTACTTCCCATTCCCAGAATTTCAGCAGTAGTCATCTTCTTTTTCTGTTCTTTACTTGGAACAATTATTTCACAACCAGGTTCAATGGCTTTCTTGTTCCTTGCTTTTAAACGAGAAACTGTGCCATTCATGTATATTACATAGACCTTACGTTTCTTGGCATCATTACCAAAACCACCAGCTTGATTGATGTAATATTTCAAGCTTTCACCCTTTTTATATAAAACTGTATTCGGATACATTACAGCACCGTTGATTTTCACTGTACTTACGTACTCCGGAACAAATAACACATCTCCCTCACGAAGCACCATATCAGCATCTGAACCGGGATTCTTCAAAGCCTCTCCCAGATTTATACCTACAGAATAGGTATCAGACAAATCCAATTTTTTTACAGATATGGAATCTCCACCTCCCGCTTGCGCCATACGCAGGGCATCTTCTTTACGGCGAAATTCTTCTTCGGTCATCCTACGAATAAGACGCGCTCCTTTTACATAAGCATCGGGAGTCACTCCACCAGCCTTAGCTATCAAGTCACTCAAACGTTCATTTTTTTTCGATAGTGCATAATTACCGCTAAAAAGAACTTCTCCTCCCACCATAACATTCTGTTGTTTAAAATAAGACGGACTCTTACGAATATAAACTTCATCAAAAGGTTCAAGATGGAAATCCTGGCTTCCTTCTCCCACCAATAAGCCATCTTTCAAATCAAAAGAGAAATTCTGGCCTACTGTAGTACTGAAAGATGTACTCTTCGTATCTTTCATACGCCGTGCCACTTCAACTTTCGTCGTAGCCGCTGCCTCCAACAAGCCACCAGCCTGCAACACCAAATCCTCTACTGTCATTTTATCAGAATAGAGATATGTACCCGGATTGGCAACTTCACCATGGATGGTAAGTGTAGCTTCTTCCTTCAAATCATGAATACTTGGGATATATAAAATATCATTCTTCTGCAAAGGAATATCTGCAGCCGTCCCGTTCAGCAAACCTTTCACATCTACTTGTATAATCTCATGCGACAAGTCTTCAAGCTCACGATCGATTATAGCACGGTTTAAGAATGCATCTCCGCGAAGTCCTTCTGCTTTCTTAATCAGCTGTTTCACTGTATTCATCGTACCGTCCAACTGATACAAGCCTTCACGATATACAGCACCGCGGACTTCCACACGATTCTCAAAACGTTGTAAAACGGAATCAACCGTTATCTTATCACCGTCATCTACGCGGAATACAGAATAATCCATCTCATCCACATTATAAATTTGATGCTCACGTCCACTTTTACGGATTATACGTAATGCTTTTTTATAAGCATCACCCGTAAAACCACCTGAATACTTCAATAATGTGCCTACGGTTTCAGTGGGTTTCATTTCATAAAACATCGGACGTTTTACCTTACCCAATATCTGTACCAATGACTGGTAAGGATCCACAAGAATTACATCACCATCCTGCAGACGGATGTCATCCTTCATTTTTCCTTTCATAAGTAAATCGTAAACATCCAAATCCGCTATTGTATTTCCATTGCGAATCACTTTAATACTACGTAAACTACCAATCGGATTCACACCACCTGCACGATATAAAGCATGGAATACGGAAGCAAATGATGAGAGGGTATAAGTTCCGGGCACCATAACTTCACCCATAACGTTTACTTGAATAGAACGTATTTCTCCTAATGTCAATTTAACTTGGGTAGAGGGAACATTTCCAGTTACTCCAGAATATATTCTGGCAAATTCTTGTTTCAAATAATTATTGGCTTCACTTACTGTTTTACCACTCAGATAAACCGGTCCTAAATTATTCACAAGAATACTTCCTTCCGGAGATATTGTTTGTCGGATTGTTGTTTCAGAAGCTCCCCACACATCAATAATCACCTCATCACCAGGTCCCAGACGATAATTCTCGGGAGTAGCAACATTCACATTAGGTTCGAAAGTCAAATTATCGTTAGTAAAAATATTATGACCATAAATTTGCGAAGTCGGATCCCCCGCCCCTTTCTCTTGAGACAAGGAACGATTATCCATCATTTGTAAAGAATCCCCTGCAACATCCGTTTGCCTGGCAGAATACGTTTCCGAAGTTGTACGCAACCCTTTGACTACGCCACTCATTTCACCACGTTGACGAGAACGTTTCTCATCTTGGGTATTGCTCTGCGGACTTCCAAATTTAGAATTTTCATACTTTTTCTGAATTCTTTCAACTTGTTCCCTTGTCACTCCCCGCCGCATTAATTCAGTAGTAATCTGCTTTTGATTTTTACCCATCTGCTGAGCGCTTTTTACATACTGAACAACCTGATCATCTGACATCTGCTGAGCAAAAGCTACTCCTGACAAAGTAAATACCAAAAAGAATAGTGTTATTAATCTACGCATAAAATATTCTGATTAATCTTTTGAGTTCTTGTAATAAATATAAATCGGGCACAAAGGTAATATATTATTTTATAATATACATTTATTCCACTTCTAAGTTTCAGAAAAAGCATTAAAAAGCTGTCATTTTCACGTCTTTTCCTTGGGTAGAAGAAAGTGAGAAAATTGGCACTATTTTTTTCATTAGTCCAATCAAAATAGCCTTTTTTTCGGTATAACTATGTTGCACCAAGGCCAGCACTTCTTCCCGCACATGTTCATAATCATCAACAGATGCCTTTTCACGCTTTATCTTTTCACTGATTACAGAATCCAAAAGCCCATCCCCAGGCCCTCCTACAATGTACACTTCTCCTCCATCCCCCATGACTCCCACTTCCAGGGTGAGCATACAAGCTTCAGACAAGGTCATCAAACAATGCGCATTCATCGGATACATCTCACCCAAACGTACTATGAACATATCAGTTTCCCCTTTGTCGCGTTTCAACCTGCAATAAGATGACTGCACATACATTTCCGCCACACGCTTACTATATTCCATAGCATTCTCCGGATGACGTGCATTAGTTACAGACATCATAACCATACGGGACACTCTATACTTTACCGCCAGGTCCGCAATATTCACTGTTCCCGATATATTCGTTTGAATTGCCTCTGACACAAAATCATCCATCAGTTGTACATGTTTATAAGCAGCAGAATGAAAAACAAGTTGAGGACGTGTTCCTTCAAATATAGCCTCCATACGCGTACGGTTAGCAACATCTGCAACCAATACGCGGACCTCCAGATTCTTCCAATGATCAGACAATTCCAACTGTACATCATACAATGGGGACTCTGCCTGATCTACCAGAATCAACTGATAAGGATTCAGTGTAGCCAACTGGCGGACGATTTCCCTTCCTACAGCTCCCGCTGCTCCCGTAACCATTACTCTACGCCCCTCAATATGGGCCGCAATTTTACGCATGTCAACTTGTACCGGTTCTCCACGAAGCCAATCTTCTATTTGAATGTCCTTTATCAGTCCATCATCCATACAATCGCTTAAGGGAGGAACGGTCATTACATGAATATCATGAGAGAACAGTTTATCCAGCATTCCGGAATTTTCCAAATCCGATACCTTGCTTGGAGAGATAATGATTGTATCCACTTTCTTTTTCTTTAGACGATCAAACAGCTGTTCATCATTGGGATATACCCTGCATCCCATCGTATGTTTACCTATCATATCAAGTTCGTCCGAAATAAAGCCACGCAGGCGATAATGATTATTACGACTAACTCTCAAGGATTTTGCAACATCGACTCCAGTCCCATGGAATCCATAAATAAAAACATTCACGCAATGACGTGCATCAAAAGCAATAGCTTCATAAAGCATCTTCACAGCAATGCGCATACAAACCATCAGAGAGAAAGTAAACATATATGCCATAAACAGAATGCTGTTCGGCAAAGTTTCTTCAAGCCCCAAAACAGACCAACAGAAATTCCCCAAAAACAGTACAACATAGCTTATCGTAAGGCTCCAAAACACACGATAAATATCTACAAAAGAAGAAAAACGGATGACACCTACATAAGTACGAAAAATATGAAAGAAACAGACATTACACAATACAGCCCAAATGGTCAGCCATACATACAAAGAAATTTCATAAGATACGGACGAAAGCCTATATTGCAAAAAACATGCAGAAAGTATGGAAATCACAACGATAATTACATCTACCGACAACACCACCCATTTGGACGCTATGCGTGAAGAAAGATATTTATAATATGTTCTAAAATTCATAATCAGTATCAGACTTTTTGCTATAGGACCTACGACAAAGATGCTTCTTTTCGTTTTATTATCCAATTTTTAAGGCAATAAAGTTCAGAACATTCAAACAGAAAATTATTCTACTAAAATATTTCTAAAAAAAACAAGGATTCTTTTTGCCTTTTCAAATAAAGATGTACCTTTGCACCCCGTAAACAAAAGTTTATTGCCGCTATAGCTCAGTTGGTAGAGCAACGCATTCGTAACGCGTAGGTCGCCAGTTCAAGTCTGGCTAGCGGCTCAATATTAAAGCACTGATTATTCCAGATAATCAGTGCTTTTTCTTTTCTAAAATAAAAAACGCTCTTCTACGAGTATATTTGCATAAAACACAATGCCCTTTCAAACAGTTTAATCTATAGCCGCATGATTATCTCAAAATAGGTTTAAAACAGCACCATCTGATTACATCCACAGTCTAAAATGATAACTTGAAACATATAGATACACTATTAAAAACATAATACACCTATATTATATATAGTAATTCCCAATATTTGTGGCAACTTTTCAATAACCAAATTTTTCAATCTTAAATGAAGTATTGAGATGACGAAAAAACACAAGCTAAAATCAAAAGGTTACCATAGATTTCTATAATATACTATAAGAAAATGAAAAGAATCAAGTTATTTACAGCAGCTTTGCTGCTGGCGGCTATGTCCGCAGGAAACGATATGTGGGCGCTTTCCACTTCAGGAAAGAAAGACACGCATCCGGTAGAATCACCCAAATTCTTCAGTGGAAACGCCAACCCACTGTCGGATTTCATTTTTGTGGCCGACCCGACATCGATGGAATACAACGGAAGGCTCTATGTGTATGGAACCAATGACACCCAGCAACTGGACAGTGTGGGGAAAGATGGCAAAAACACATACCAATACATCCATTCGCTGGTTATGTTGTCTACCGATGACATGGTAAACTGGACTTATCACGGACTGATTGACGTAAAGGCCCTCTCACCATGGGGTATAGCCTCATGGGCTCCATCCATTGTATCGCGGATAGAATCGGACGGTAAAACCCACTTCTACCTCTACTACTCCAACAGCGGTGCGGGCGTAGGCGTACTAACCTCCACCTCTCCCGTAGGCCCGTGGACCGACCCGCTGGGGCGTATGCTGGTGAGCCAGTTCACCCAAGGATTAGGCCACTGCAAAGCTCCCTTCGACCCGGGTGCCGTGATAGATGACGAAGGTATAGGATGGTTATCATTCGGTGGAGGCGGAAAGGGGGAAGTCGGCACCGACTACATGCCTGGAGATGCCCGCATTGTCCGCTTGGGCAAAGACCTGATTAGTCTGGACAGCGAGATAGTAGAGATAAAAGCTCCCTATCACTTCGAAGCCAATGAGCTGAACTACTGGAACGGCACATGGATTTATACCTACAATACCGACTGGAACAAGCGCACCGAATGGCCTCACGAGGGAGTGGACAAACCCAGCATCTGCTGCATGTCGTACATGACTTCACACACGCCTCTCGACACCGACAGCTGGAAGTATGTGGACAATTATTTCAAGAATCCCGGAGACTATGGTATGGGGTTCAGCAACAATCATACCCATCTGCAAAAATACAAAGGAGACTATTACCTATTTTATCACAACATGTGCTTGCAAGAGCACAAAGGCACCAATGGCGGTTTCCGCAGCCTTTGCGTCAACAAGCTGAAGGTAGACGAAAAAAACGTGAAGCTGGAAATGGGAGAAGCCACACTGAAGGGTGTGGACCAGATAAAGCCAGTGAACCCGTTCATTCATCAGCAAGCAGAAACAACAGCCGCTACGCTAGGCATACACTTTGAGCCTACAGCCACCCCCGGCAACATGCTTGCAGTGGGCAGTGAACAAAAGAAATCAGTTATATCCGTACGTGGCGTATTCTTCTCCGGCTTTCCCTCTCTATTCCGTGCCACAGCAGCAGGACACGGCACTCTGGAAGTGCACCTTGACCGCCCCGATGGTGAAGTACTGGCTTCCACCTCCTTCAATTCAGACTCTTTACAGACTGTCTCTACAAAGATAAACACAGACAAAGACGGTATTCACAACCTTTATTTCGTATTTAAAGGCAAAGAACTGAAGGTAGATGAATGGATATTTGAGAGATTTTGAAAAGCATAATCTACCGTAGCCCTCAAAAATATTCATTGCAATAATTATTTATATGATAAGCACTACGCATTCGGTCAGCACTACAGATTTTAATGAAAAAAATGCTCCGACTATGTAGTTTCCAATAAAAAATGTATCTTGCGGAGATTTATTAAATACGATATAAACATGAAACCCTATTTAATCCCCTTCTTTGCAACTGTTGCACTGACCGCAACCGCTCAACAAAAAAACGAGATTACCAGCGTCCTCGAAATACTGGATGTAACCAATGGTAACCGGACCGTCGTCAAAGAATTTCCCTACCGGATTGAAGCCCCCAATTGGACGCCCGACGGGCAATGGCTACTATACAACAGCGAAGGAAAGCTTTACCGCCTTTCCCCCACCTCGCCTGCCAAACCGGAACTGATAAACACCGGATTTGCCCAAAACTGCAACAACGACCACGTCCTCTCGGCCGACGGACAGCAGATAGCCATCAGCCACGGGACGAAAGAGGACTATAAATCGCGCATTTATACACTTCCCATCACGGGCGGCACTCCCCGTTTAATAACGCCTATGGCTCCCAGCTACCTCCACGGTTGGAGTCCCGACGGTAAAGAACTTGCCTATTGCGCCGAACGAAACGGCAACTATGATATTTATACCATCCCCGTGGAAGGAGGTGAAGAAACCCGCCTGACCACTGCCGAGGGTCTGGATGACGGACCGGAATATTCCCCCTGTGGACAATACATCTGGTTCAACTCCGTACGCACCGGACTCATGCAAGTCTGGCGCATGAAGGCAGACGGCTCCGAACAGACCCAGATGACCTTTGACGAAACCCGCAACTCCTGGTTCCCCCACATCTCTCCCGACGGAAAATCCGTTGTATTCATCACCTACTACAAAGGTGACCTGGAACCGGGAGAGCATCTGGCAAACAAGAACGTAGAACTGCGCCTAATGCCCGCAAACGGTGGAGAACCCAAAACTTTGTTAAAGATTTTCGGCGGACAAGGCACCATCAATGTCAACTCATGGGCACCGGACAGCAAACGCATAGCCTTTGTCAGCTATCGAATTAACTGATATGACTTGATGATTTTCACTCCATTTTTTACTAACTTTGCCCGACTAAAGATGCAGTAAAACAAAATGGAAAAGAAAAAGAAGAAAATCATTATCGGAACATTCGTTACACTAATTCTTATTGGAGCAGCTTGTGCAGGAACAGTATACTACTATCTGTTTGCCCCGCAATTCCATCCGCAAAAGACAGTCTATATCTATATAGACCGCGACGACACCGCTGACTCCATATATAATAAGGTGAAACAACAAGGCCATCCCCGAAGCTTCACCGGCTTCCGCTGGATGGCCCAATACAAGAAATATTCCGAAAACATACACACCGGACGCTACGCTATCCGGCCGAGAGAAAACGTATATCACGTATTCAGCCGTCTGTACCGCGGATATCAAGAACCTATGAACCTCACCGTCGGCAGCGTACGCACGCTGGACCGCCTGGCACGCAGCATAAGCAAACAGCTCATGATAGACTCCGCCGAAATAGCCGGACTGATGAACGACTCCGCATTCCAACAAAAACTGGGATACACCAAAGAGACCTTGCCCTGCCTCTTCATCCCCGAAACCTACCAAGTCTATTGGGACATGAGTGTGGAAGAGTTCTTCGAAAGAATGCAGAAAGAGCACCAAAGGTTCTGGAACCAGGAACGCCTAGGCAAAGCCACCGCCATCGGAATGACCCCGACGGAAATCTGCACCCTTGCCTCCATCGTCGAGGAAGAGACAAACAACAATCCTGAAAAACCGATGGTAGCAGGGTTATATATCAACCGCCTGCACGCCGGCATGCCCCTGCAAGCCGACCCTACCATCAAATTTGCCTTGCAGGCCTTCGGCTTGCGGAGAATTACGAATGGCCATCTGGCGGTAGAATCCCCCTACAACACCTACCTCAATACCGGATTGCCTCCCGGCCCCATACGCATCCCCTCACCCAGCGGGCTGGATGCCGTGCTGAATTATACGAAACACAACTACCTCTACATGTGTGCCAAAGAGGACTTCTCGGGCACCCATAACTTTGCATCCAATTATGCCGAGCACATGAAAAATGCAAGAAGATATTGGGATGCATTAAACGAAAGAAAGATTTTCAAGTAATCTGCTGATAAAATAAAAGCAAAATCCTATATTTGCGTCAAATATTAATCCATGACTAACACTTAAATATTCAGATATGAGCAAGCAACTCTTACTTGGCGATGAAGCCATTGCACAAGCTGCATTAGATGCCGGACTTTCGGGCGTATATGCCTATCCCGGCACTCCTTCTACGGAAATCACCGAATATATTCAGATGGCACCGGTTACTGCTGAAAAGAACATTCATAACCGCTGGTGCTCTAACGAAAAAACTGCGATGGAGGCTGCCCTGGGCATGTCCTTTGCAGGCAAGCGTTCACTAGTGTGCATGAAGCACGTGGGTATGAACGTGGCTGCCGACTGTTTCATCAACTCTGCCATTACCGGCGTAAAAGGTGGTCTGATAGTCATAGCTGCCGACGATCCCAGCATGCATTCCTCGCAGAACGAGCAGGACAGCCGTTTCTATGGCGACTTCTCCCTCATCCCGATGTACGAACCAAGCAACCAGCAGGAAGCATACGACATGGTATACAACGGATTCAGCTTCTCCGAACAGACCGGCGAACCCATCCTGATGCGCATGGTTACGCGCCTGGCACACTCCCGTTCCGGTGTAGAGCGCAAGGAGCAACAACCGCAGAATGAGATTTCCTTCAGCGAAGACCCACGTCAGTTCATCCTCCTGCCGGGTAATGCACGCAAACGTTACAAAGCATTGCTGCAACGCCAGGACGAATTTATCAAAGCTTCTGAAAACTCCGCTTACAACAAATATACCGACGGTCCCAACAAAAAGCTGGGTATCGTGGCATGCGGCATCGGCTACAACTACCTGATGGAAAACTATCCCGAAGGCTGCGAATATCCGGTACTGAAAATCGGACAATACCCGTTGCCCAAGAAACAGCTGATGCAGCTGGTAGAAGCATGTGACGAGATTCTGGTACTGGAAGACGGACAACCGTTCGTAGAAAAACAGCTGAAAGGCTATCTGGGCATCGGCATCAAAGTAAAAGGCCGTTTGGACGGCACTCTTTCACAAGACGGAGAGCTGAACCCGGACAGCGTGGCACATGCCGTAGGCAAAGAGAACAAGGCTGAATTCAGCGTTCCTTCTCTGGTAGAGATGCGCCCGCCCGCTTTGTGCGAGGGTTGCGGCCATCGCGACATGTACACGGTGCTGACCCAAGTATTGAAAGAAGAATATCCCACTTATAAGGTGTTCAGCGACATTGGTTGCTACACGCTGGGAGCCAACGCTCCGTTCAACGCCATTAACTCTTGCGTGGATATGGGCGCCTCCATCACCATGGCGAAGGGTGCTTCGGATGCCGGTCTGCATCCTGCCGTAGCCGTTATCGGCGACTCCACCTTCACCCACTCGGGCATGACAGGACTGCTGGATTGCGTCAACGAAAACGCCGACGTCACCATCGTCATCTCCGACAACGAAACCACCGCCATGACCGGAGGACAAGACTCTGCCGGCACCGGACGTTTGGAAGCCATCTGCGCCGGCATCGGTGTAGCTCCCGAACACATCCGCGTCGTAGTTCCTTTGAAGAAGAACTACGAAGAGATGAAGCAAATCATCCGGGAAGAAATCGAATACCACGGCGTATCCGTCATCATCCCCCGCAGAGAATGTATCCAAACATTAGCACGCAAAAAAAGAAACAAGTAAAGCCATGAAAAAAGACATCATACTTTCCGGCGTAGGAGGACAAGGTATCCTCTCCATCGCCACCGTAATCGGCAAAGCAGCCCTCAAGGGCGGACTCTACATGAAGCAGGCAGAAGTACACGGCATGAGCCAGCGAGGCGGTGACGTGCAGTCCAACTTGCGCATCAGCGACCAACCCATCGCCTCGGACCTTATCCCCACAGGAAAATGCGACCTCATCATCTCCTTGGAACCGATGGAGGCGTTGCGCTACCTCCCCTTCCTCAGCCCTGAGGGTTGGCTGGTGACCAATGAAGCTCCCTTCATCAACATTCCCAACTATCCGGCAGAAGAAGACATCAAGGCCGAAATCAACAAGCTGCCGCATAAAATCATGCTGAACGTAAACGAGGTGGCAAAAGAAGTCGGCTCTCCCCGCGTAGCGAACATCGTACTGCTGGGCGCCACCATCCCCTTTCTCGGCATTGACTATGCAAAGGTGCAAGACAGCATCCGCGAAATCTTCCAACGCAAGGGAGACGCCATTGTAGAGTTGAACCTCAAAGCGTTGGCTGCCGGCAAAGAGATTGCTGAAAAACTGATGTAAACTATAATTGACTCTAAATTTCAACATACCATGAATAACAAATACTGGGAAGAAGAGATTGAAACGATGCCCCGTGAGCAGTTGCGCGAACTACAACTGCAACGGTTAAAAAAGACTGTCAGCATTGCCGCCAACTCTCCCTACTATAAAAAAGTATTCCAAGAGCATGGCATCACTGCCGGCAGCATCCGGTCTATAGAAGACATACGTAAGATACCGTTTACCACCAAGGCTGATATGCGCGCCAATTATCCTTTTGGATTAGTAGCAGGCGATATGCGTGAGGACGGAGTACGTATCCATTCTTCCAGTGGCACTACGGGCACGCCGACGGTCATCGTACACTCCCAACACGATTTGGACTCTTGGGCAAACTTAGTGGCACGCTGCCTCTATATGGTAGGCATCCGTAAGACGGATGTTTTCCAAAACAGCTCCGGCTACGGTATGTTCACCGGAGGACTGGGCTTTCAGTATGGAGCCGAACGTCTGGGTGCACTGACTGTTCCTGCCGCTGCCGGCAACAGCAAGCGCCAGATTAAGTTCATCACCGATTTCAAGACTACTGCCCTACATGCCATTCCCAGCTATGCCATCCGTCTGGCCGAAGTATTCCAGGAAGAAGGTATAGACCCTACCAGTACAAGCTTGAAAACGCTTGTTATCGGTGCCGAACCCCACACAGACGAGCAACGTAGAAAGATTGAGCGCATGCTTGGTGTCAAAGCCTACAACAGCTTCGGTATGGCTGAAATGAACGGTCCCGGCGTAGCCTTCGAATGTACCGAACAAGACGGCATGCACTTCTGGGAAGATTGCTACCTGGTCGAAATCATTAATCCGGAAACCGGCGACCCCGTACCGGAAGGTGAAATCGGCGAACTGGTACTGACAACCTTAGACAGAGAAATGATGCCGCTTATCCGTTATCGCACGCGCGACCTTACCCGCATTCTGCCTGGCAAGTGCCCTTGCGGACGTACCCACATCCGTATAGACCGCATCAAAGGCCGTAGTGACGACATGTTCATCATCAAGGGAGTCAACATCTTCCCCATGCAGGTGGAAAAGGTGCTGGTACAATTCCCCGAATTGGGCAGTAATTACCTCATCACACTTGAAACGGTTAATAATCAAGATGAAATGATTGTAGAAGTTGAACTCAGCGACCTCTCTACCGATAACTATATCGAGCTGGAGAAGATTCGCAAAGCAATCACCCGTCAGTTGAAAGACGAGATTCTGGTAACCCCGAAATTGCGGTTGGTGAAGAAAGGCTCCCTACCGCAGAGCGAAGGAAAAGCCGTCAGGGTAAAAGACCTGAGGAACAACAAATAAACCGTAAAAACCTCTTTTCAAAACAGACCATCTGTTCACCCGATACAGATGGTCTGTTTTGTATAAACGTATCATCTATCTTCCCTTGATACATCATCTGTTTCAGCATCACGTATCATTTGTTTCACAATCACCCACATCCGCATAAAAAGAAAGAGGAACGGTTATCCAGACAGATTACCGTTCCTCTTTTATAGAAAGCCGCACCGATGATGTGATGAAACTCCGTATGACATGATTTGAGTGCTCCTCCTCTTTGTAATCCACCGACTCAAGAGTTACCCCGAAGGGCGTGGCCCGCCATTGAGAAGCGAAGCTTGTCTCGGTATTTCATAAAAATTGATGAGTTTCCCGATCCAATCAATGCGGCTATTTTTTCTATAACAAAGGTAATGAGTTTCTATGAAAGAAACAAGTAAAATCAGCAAATTGTTTCAAGTCCTTTTAATGTTTTAACCCCTCCCAAGACTATCAGAAAACAAAAAGTGCTGACTACCAAAAGAGTAATCAGCACCTCGTAATTTATCTGCTAACTGTTTTTATGCAGCCTTTGCTTTAGCAACGATAGCCTTGAAAGCTTCCGGATGGTTCATCGCTAAATCAGCCAACACCTTGCGGTTGATTTCGATACCGGCTTTGTGCAAAGCGCCCATCAGCTTAGAGTAAGACATACCTTCCAGACGAGCGGCAGCATTGATACGCTGAATCCACAAAGCGCGGAAGTTTCTCTTCTTGTTCTTACGGTCACGGAACGCATAAGTCAAACCTTTCTCCCAAGTATTCTTGGCAACGGTCCAAACGTTCTTTCTTGCACCAAAGTAACCTCTGGTCAATTTCAAAATTTTCTTTCTTCTTGCTTTAGAAGCAACATGATTTACTGATCTTGGCATAGTTTTACTTGTTTTTGAATGTTAGCGCCGTTACTTCACGCAGCGGACTTAAAGCTAATGCATTCGGTTAATAACTTTAATACTTTTGTACGCTTTTCAATTACTTCATTGCTAAAAGCTCTTTCACCTGGCTTACATCTGTTGTACTTACAAGTGTAGAGTAGCACAAGTTTCTTTTCTGCTTCTTAGTTTTCTTAGTCAGGATGTGACTATGAAAAGCGTGCTTTCTTTTGATTTTACCTGTTCCGGTAAGAGTAAATCTCTTTTTAGAACCGGAGTTAGTCTTCATCTTTGGCATCTTTTTTAACTTTTTAATTATTAAATTATATGGCAACGCACTATACCTATGGCGTTACTCATTCTTTATTCTCCTTCGGTTTCAGCCGACGCGGCCTTTGGCGCATCTTCTGCAGGCTTGGGAGCCACGCTCTTCTTCGATGCCGCCGCTTTCTTCGGAGAGAGCTGGATTGTCATTCTCTTTCCTTCCAGAACCGGCATCTGGTCTACCTTCGCATAATCTTCCAAGTCATTGGCAAAACGGAGCAGCAGCACTTCTCCTTGCTCTTTGAACAAGATAGAACGACCTTTAAAGAATACGTAGGCTTTCACCTTATCGCCATCTTCCAAAAAGCCTTTGGCATGCTTCAACTTGAAATTATAGTCATGGTCATCAGTCTGAGGTCCAAAACGTATTTCCTTCACGTTTACCTTCACCTGCTTTGCCTTTTGCTCTTTCTGACGCTTCTTTAACTGATAAAGAAATTTAGAATAATCAATAATACGACAAACAGGGGGTTGTGCATTTGGAGAAATCTCCACGAGATCCGCTTCATGTTCTTCAGCAAGTCTTAAAGCCTGCGCTATCGGATACACTTTTGGTTCTACTTCATCGCCCACTATGCGGACTTCTTTGGCCCGGATTTGTTCGTTAATCCGATGTTGCCCTTTTAAGCTGTCATTCTTCATTAAATAACGTTTACTTCCAGTTTGTTTCTTATTTACTATTCCCAAATTAATGTTTTATGTTAAGTAAAAGCGATCTTTAGAACATCTAATATATGCTATGCTTCTACAATTGGGCGCAAAGTTACCATTTATTTATCATATTCTGAACTTCTTCGTTCATTTTTTTGGCAAATTCTTCAAATTTCATGGTTCCCTTATCACCTTCTCCCTGCTTGCGGACAGCAACTTCCTTGTTTTCAGCCTCCTTTTCACCTACAACCAGCATGTACGGAATACGCTTCATCTCATTGTCACGAATCTTACGACCAATCTTTTCATTGCGTTCATCCACAATGGCACGGATGTCATATCGCTTCAAGTATTGTTTCACTTCATGCGCATAGTCGTTGAACTTCTCGCTGATAGGCAGAATAGCGACCTGATCAGGAGTCAGCCACAACGGGAATTTACCAGCTGTATGCTCAATAAGCACAGCCACGAAACGTTCCATGGAGCCGAACGGAGCACGGTGAACCATTACGGGACGGTGCTTCTGATTGTCGGCACCGGTATATTCCAGTTGGAAACGTTCCGGCAGGTTGTAGTCCACCTGGATGGTACCCAGCTGCCAACGGCGACCAATGGCATCCTTCACCATGAAATCCAGTTTAGGACCATAGAAAGCAGCTTCTCCATATTCTATTTTTGCCTTCAACCCCTTTTCTTCACAAGCTTCGATAATGGCACGTTCTGCTTTTTCCCAGTTCTCGTCACTACCGATATATTTTTCGCGGTTCACCTTGTCGCGCAAGGAAATCTGTGCCTCGAAGTTCTCGAAGTCCATAGATTCGAACACGATGGAGATAATGTCCATTACACGGAGGAACTCATCCTTCACCTGGTCCGGACGACAGAAGATGTGCGCATCATCCTGCGTAAAGCTACGTACACGTGTCAGCCCGTGCAGCTCACCACTCTGCTCGTAACGGCAAACCGTACCGAACTCTGCCAAACGCAAAGGCAGGTCTTTGTAAGAACGGGGTGAGTTCTTGTAAATCATACAGTGGTGAGGGCAGTTCATCGGTTTCAAGAAGTACTCTTCCCCTTCTTCCGGTGTATGTATGGGCTGAAAGGAGTCCTTACCATATTTTGCATAGTGTCCGGAAGTGATGTAAAGCAATTTGTTGCCGATGGGCGGACACATTACTTCCTGATAATCGTAACGGGCCTGGATGCGACGTAAGAAGTCCTGCAAGCGGATACGCAGTGCAGTACCTTTGGGCAGCCACATCGGGAGTCCCTTACCTACGGTGTCGGAGAACATGAACAAGTCCATCTCCTTACCGATTTTACGGTGATCGCGCTTCTTTGCCTCTTCCAGCAGAACAAGATACTCATCCAGCATCTTCTTCTTAGGGAAAGTGATGCCATAGATACGGGTCATCATCTTACGGTCTTCTTGTCCACGCCAGTAAGCACCGGCAACGGAAGTCAGTTTAATAGCCTTGATAGGAGCTGTGGTCATCAAGTGAGGGCCACGGCACAAGTCGGTAAATGCACCCTGCGTATAAGTTGTGATGTGACCGTCTTCCAATTCGGAAATCAGCTCGCATTTATAAGTTTCTCCACGGTCACCAAACATCTTCAAAGCATCTGCCTTGGCAATGTCTTGTCTGACAACCGCTTCTTTCTTAGCCACCAGTTCAGCCATCTTTTTCTCAATGGCCGGCAGGTCAGCTTCCTTGATAGTCGTTTCACCCGGATCCACATCATAGTAGAAACCGTTTTCGATAGCAGGACCTATACCGAACTGGATGCCCGGATAGAGTTCCTGCAAAGCTTCGGCCAGCAGATGGGCACTGGTATGCCAAAAGGCATGCTTACCCTGCTCATCCTCCCATTTATAAAGAACCACTTCAGCGTCTTGCATGATAGGACGCCCCAAATCATAAATTTCTCCGTTCACGCCACAAGCCAGCACGTCTTGTGCCAATCGCGAACTGATGCTTTCTGCAATCTGCAGTCCCGTTACTCCTTCGTTATATTCACGAACAGAGCCGTCTGGAAATGTTATCTTTATCATAGTTTATATGTATATTTCATTTTTCAGAACGCAAAAATAGCTAATTCTTTTTGATATTCTATTTTTTAGCAAAAAAATGTTATTCCCGTGTATCTGTAAACCTCTTTATGATATTATAGGCCGACACAATGCCCAACTCTCCGGCTTTACTCAAATCAGCAATACCTTGTTTGTTATTCCCCAGGAAGATGTGCGTCAACCCACGGTTAAAGTATGCTTCAGCAAAATCGGGGCTCAGCTCAATCGCCTTGTCATAATCCGCCAAGGCGGCACGGTAATCCTTCAGCAACGAAGACACATTGCCACGGTTATAATAGCCATAAACAAAATCAGGAGCCAATTGGATAACGTGGTCCAGGTCATTCTTCACAACTTCATAATCGATGGCCGTCACTTCAGGCTTCTTCATTTCCGTTGTACCCGAAGTGGCGCCTTCACTCATTGTGGCTTCGGCCTTTTTATATTCCAGTTGCTTATAACGCACCAAAGCACGCATAAAGTATGCCGGAAAGAAAGTGTCGTCCAACAAGATACTCTTTGTAAAGTCATCTATGGAACTGGCAAAATCCTGAACCAGATAGAAGTCCAGACCTCTCATGAAACGTTTCTTGGCGTTCTTCTCGTCAGCCACCACATCAGACGTATGAGCGTCTATCAAAGCAAAGTGGAAGCGTACTTGTTCCTCCGTCAGCGGAGCTTCCATATTGGTGATGCGCAGTGGCTTCGGGAACAGTTTCGAATGGTTCAGTTCCTCAATATACTTATGATAATGTACGATACGCTTCACATCGCTCAGTTTCTCATAATAAGTCAAAGCATACATCGGCTCAAGCTTGATGGTCACATTCCGGTCTTGTACACGTCCACGATAATCGCTCTTATAACGCTGGTCAACTTCCGAATCGTCCGCTATTACAATTTTCCGATAATTTTCCATATTCTTGTCGGATTTCTTACGGGTCTTCCCGCCATCTCCATTGGAGTTCCCCGAAGAATTATCCGCAACATCCTTACTGTCGCCACCTTCCTTTTTGTCACCGGAAGAAACACCGTTACGCTTGTCTATCTGCATCTTCATGATTTTGAACTCATCCTGCTCGGCTCCTTTACGGTCGCCAATCTTTTTACGGGCTTCGGCACGCTGATAATAGCCGGCCATAAAGTTAGGATATTCTGCAATCACTTTGGAATAGTCACTGATAGCTCCCCGGTAATCCCCCGTCTGCGCACGTAACAAACCACGATTGAAAGTGGCCATCATATTATCCGGTTCCATCTTCAACACAAAATCAAAATCCTCTATCGCCCGGTTGTCATCGCCTACCTGGGCACGCAGCAGACCGCGGTTGTAGTGCCCGAGAAAATTATTCGGATCAATATCCAAAGCCAAATCATAGTCACTCATGGCGCCTCTCAAATTATTCTGATGGAAACGCGCCAAGGCACGGTTGATATAGTTACCGGCATTCTTTGCACTCAGATGGATAGACTGGTCCAAATCAGCTTCAGCCTCTTTATACTTTCCCTGCTGGAGACGTACAATGGCTCTTGCCCCCCATCCGTCCGGGTCATAACGGTCCATATCAATAGCTTTGTCAAAATCACGCAAAGCTTGTATCGTATCGTTCTGTTTCAGGGAGACTTCCCCGCGCATCAGATAGGCACGCGTATATTTGGGGGCAATTGTCAGAAGCGTACCCAAATCTTCCTTAGCTGCCTCATAATCTTCTTTCTGAATATGGCAAAGAGAAAGATTATGCCAAAGCACCACATTCTCCGGATCGTATTTGATAGCGGTTTTATAATCTTCAATCGCCTCGTCAAACTTGTTCTGACGGATACGTGCCAATCCTCTGATCTGGTAAGCACCTACCACAAAAGGATTTCTTTGAATCGCAGCATCACAATCACTCTCCGCTCCCTGATAGTCATCCAAATTGATTTTTGCCAGTCCACGGAAGAAATAAGGCTCATATAAATAAGGTTTCGCGTTGATTACCTGATTAAAATATTGGATAGAAAGCACGTAATCCTCAAAATACAATGCATTCCGAGCAATGGTCATCACCCGTTCCGTATTGATTTGCGCATACAACAATGTGGGTAACAGCAAAATAGCTGTCAGTATTTTTCTTATCATCTTGTTTTATAAATGCTTGTAAACGAAACAAAAGTAACGTTTTTCGTTTACTTGTCGGGATTAGCGGAACACTTTTTATATTTTTTGAGCCTTTTATACCATATTATATGGTTGACTTATTTCTTTACGGTTTTCACCTTATAAGTGCAGTGTGCCTTGCCCTTCAACATGGCATTCAGTTTTCCTTTAATCATCTGCTTGCGCAACGGAGACAAATGGTCGATGAACATCTTTCCTTCCAGATGGTCGAACTCGTGCTGCATCACGCGTGCCAGGTAGCCTTCGATAATCTCATCGTGCGGTTCCAGATTCTCGTCCAGGTACTGCACACGTATTTTGTTGCCACGCTTCACCGACTCATGAATACCGGGAAGGCTCAAGCACCCCTCGTCCATAGAAACCTCCTCACCGGACACCTCCAAAATATGGGCATTGATATACGCCTTGCGGAAATCTTTATATTCTGGCATATCTTCGGAAAGTACATCCAAATCGATTACCACCACGCGGATGGGAAGCCCAATCTGCGGTGCTGCAAGTCCTACGCCTTCGGCATGGTCCATCGTTTCAAACATATTCTCAATAAGCTCTTTCAAATTCGGATAGTCCGGGGCAATATCCTCTGCTACCTTTCTCAATACGGGCTGACCGTACACATAAATGGGTAAAATCATTTCCTTTACTACAAATTACTAATTACAAATTATTTTCTATACATTATAAAAAGGAGAAACGTTTGTTCTCCAAATAAGTTTGCAGAATAATAGTTGCACTGATTTCATCCACCAGTGCTTTATTTTGGCGGTCTTTCTTTTTCAATCCAGCCTCAAGCATCGTCCGATGAGCCAGAACAGAAGTAAAACGCTCGTCTACATATTCAACCGGCATGTCAGGCAGTTTCTTCTTCAGCGAACGGACAAAAGGTTCGATATTCTTCATGTTTTCCGAAGCCTCATTATTCATCTGCTTAGGAAGGCCTACCAAGATACGCTCTACCGGCTCCTTAGCCACATAATCAAGAAGAAACTGCAACAATTGGTGTGTAGGCACAGTTGTCAGTCCATTCGCAATCATCTGCAATGTATCACTCACGGCTATTCCCGTACGTTTTCGACCGTAGTCTATGGCTATTATTCTACTCATAATGGGCTACAAAATTACGATTAAAATTTGAATTCCGCCGTTAATCTTACATATATAATACAGAAAAAAGGGATGTCTGATAGTATCAAACATCCCTCCGCTGATTTTTTCATTAATTATTTCAAATGAATTTTGTATGTCAGCCCTCCCGTGAAATATTTCATCCTCTGC